>Ga0208102_1000155_pt1 | contig 32743 bp, 28 predicted proteins | sample CryBogmetaGMA17M_FD_184549 | JGI IMG/M metagenome (GOLD analysis project Ga0208102, IMG submission 184549) | Freshwater microbial communities from Crystal Bog, Wisconsin, USA - MA17M (SPAdes) | ecosystem: Environmental > Aquatic > Freshwater > Lake | place: Crystal Bog, Wisconsin, USA...
GTCCCGTACCCGGAGACAAAGCTCGACTTCCACGCCAATGTTTTCAATAAGCTCGCCACGCGTTTCTATGAACGCCATGGCGCAACCGTTACGGAGCCGGCTTTTGAATCCCTTTCCGACTTAAGCGGAAAACCACTCATGACCACCCGCTACTGCATCAAGCATCAATTGGATCTGTGCCCCAAAATGCAGCATCTGGGTCGCTCCGTCCAAGAGCCTCTCCGGCTCAGGGATGCTCATCATACCTATCGTCTTGACTTTGACTGCCGGCAGTGCAGAATGTTTTTGATCATGGAGAATAAAACAAATGCGTTCGAACAAGCCCCGGAATGAAAGCAGCCACTGCCTTAACTGTTACCAACGCCGGGAAATCTGCATCTGCCCGATTCTGCCCACGGTGACAACGCAAACAGAATTTTTGATCCTGCGGCATATTTATGAAGCCGAGCGCCCCAGCAATACCGGCCGGTTGGTAGCGCTGGCAATGCCCAACTCCCGCATTATTCCTTGTGGTGGTGGCACCCGCATCGGGCTTTCGCCCATTGATGATGAATTTCTGCGGGCTCCCGGAACCTGGCTGTTATGGCCCGATGGAACAGGCAAACAGCCGGATATGGCAGACCTGGCACCACCTAATCGAGTAGTGGTGCTTGATGCAACATGGCAACAGGCGAGGCGTTTGTATAGCAGTATGCCTGTTCTGCGGGCGCTGCCCCGGTTGGTTCTGCCGGCACCAATTAGAGACAGAGACCGGTTGCGGGAGCAACATCGTTCAGACGGGATGTCAACACTTGAGGCGGTAGCGGCCGCAGTCACTAAGATCGAGGGGGCAGAAGCAGCCAGGCCGCTGGAAATACTTTACGATGAGTTGGTAAGACGAACAACCTCCTTACGATGGGGCAGTTGAAAAACGCTCATCTGCTGCGTTGCGTTGCAAACCGTACCGCTCAACGTATATTCATATACGCCTCGCGGTTCGGCTTTTTGCGCGTCTTGCATCTGAACATTTTTGAACAGCCCCAAAACATGGGGGTCAGGGAATAATTAGGGACATAACACTTAATTATCTTGATTTAAATGTTGAGTTAAGTATTATGTCCCCTGAATCCGGCGAATTTTTTATGTTCACCGCAATTTGCACAACTACCGGGGCAAAAGCTCCTGGAAATACATAAAACAAAAGTGAGGTATGATGATGAGCAATACGGTTTTAAAGGAGTTAAAAGATGGGATCCTGTTATTGACATTGAACCGCCCCGAGAAGAAGAACTCGTTCAACGTCGAGCTGTGGACGGCTTTTGCCTCAGAGCTGGATGCCGCCCGAGTAAACGATGATGTTAATGTAGTCGTCATCACCGGTGCGGGCAGTGATTTCTCGGCGGGACAGGACTTGAGGGATGCCGGAGTTCCCGGCGCGTTGCAGTCTTATAGAATTACGGAACGTGCGGTTGTTGATTTTGATAAACCGCTTGTGGGCGCGGCCAAAGGGGTTGCCGTTGGCGGCGGAGCAACCATACTGTTTCATACCGATGTGCTTTACGTCGGTGAAAGTTTGCGCATGCGACTTCCCTTCAATAGCCTTGGTATGGCTCCTGAATTCGCGAGCAGTTATATGTTACAGGCGCTGATTGGTCCGCAGCGCGCGGCGGAGCTCCTTTATACCACGGAATGGATTGACGCTGATAAGGCTCTGGATGCGGGAATAGCCTCGCGTAAGTTCAAGGATGATGAGCTTTTGCCAAACGCGATGGCGAAAGCCGCAGAAATTGCGCAGTGGCCGTTGGTCTCTTTGCTGGAAACGAAAAGGTGCCTCAAAATGACGCATAAAGCGGGTATCGAAACTGCTCTGAAGATTGAGCAGGAGGCCATGGACAGACTGGCCGGCGGTCCGGCAAGTATCGAGGCCATGATGGCATTTATCGAGAAGCGAAAACCCAATTTCCGCAACCTGAAGAAATAACCGCTTTAATACCATTTAGCTCTCATCTGAAGTTTGCGTCTCATTAGAAAGGCAGTAGAAGAAAAGAGCAGAAAGGGAATGGCATGAAGCTTTTTGCGATCAGCGACATCCATGGGGCGACTAAGCCCATCGAGAAGGCCGCACCGCTCATCCGCGAGGCAGATTGGGTTGTGATTGCCGGAGATATAACCCGCGCTAAAACGCGGGCCGAGGCTGCCGATGTCATTGCCTGTGTTGAACAATATTCAACCCGTATCCTTGCCGTCCACGGCAACTGGGACAGGCAGGAGGTCAAAGACTTCCTGGAGGAAAAAGAATACAGTCTGCACGGGAAAGGCCGGATGATTGAGGGGATCGGCTTTTTCGGTTTGGGCGGGTCTTCACCCACGCCAATACATACGGCAACGGAATACACAGAGAAAGAAATCGCCCTCACCCTCCGCACGGGATACGAAAAGGTTCGGAAGGCATCGCAAACCGTTTTGATTTCCCATGTCCCGCCACGGGGAGTCCGCGACCGGTCCATCGTCTTCGGCCTTCGGGGCGGTAGTCATAGTTTGAAGGCGTTTCTGGAAGTAAATCCAATCACCCTCTGCCTGTGCGGCCATATCCATGAAGCAGCCGGGATTGAGCGCTTTTGCAAAACGCTCGTAGCCAATTCCGGGAGCTTCAAGAAGGGCCATTACCTGACAATCGAAATCGGCCAAGACCTTGTGGTAACACGCGGCAGAGTTGACTATTGATTATGATTAAAGGGAATAATTTTTTTTTTGAAAGGTGATAATGATCAGTCCCGCAAAGGTCTTATTTTATCTCATTGAATTAATCAATTGTTACGCCGCTGTTTACTATTCCAATTTCCTCTTTTTTTATCTGCGGCGCACATTCGGCTTCGGTGAGGTGGAGAATCTTCTGACAGCGGCACTCGGCGGCTTTGTCTATGTTATCGCAGCCTGGCAGGGCGGCAAATTGGCCCAGCGCTATGGATGCATCAGGATGATTTACATAGGCTGCTGCGGCATTATTTTGTCGCTTACCCTGGGCATGGTATTTCCTACCCCGACGGCGCAGATCATGGTGTTTTGTTTGTGGACAGTGGGGGTTTGTTTTATCTGGCCGGCCTTGGAAACGCTGATTAGCGGAAGGTCTGGCGCGTCGCTTCCGAAGATGGTCGGTATCTATAATGTCACCTGGGCTGGCGGCTCTGCGGTAGGATACTTCACGGCTGGTATTCTGATTGAGAAATTGGGTATGGCCAGCGTGTTCTGGTTGCCCCTTGGGCTTACGGCTCTCGAGCTTGCTCTGCTGCCATGCGCCGCAATATTGCTGAAAAAAGAAAATGATCGTCCATGTCAAGAGGAACCTCTGACCACGGCGGTCTGCGAGGCTGACGCCAAAAGGTTCCTGCGGATGGCCTGGTTTGCCAACCCTTTTTCTTATGTGGCGATCAACACGGTCATTCCGCTCATTCCCTCCATTGCGGAAAAACTTTCCCTTTCCACGGGCATGGCGGGCATTGTCTGTTCCCTCTGGATGTTTGCGAGGCTGGCTGCTTTTGCGGCCTTTTGGCGATGGACGGGTTGGCATTACCATTTTAGCTGGCTGGCTGGGTCTTTTCTGCTGCTGATCGTCTGCTTTTTCGGATTGCTCATGTCGCCGTCGATCGAGTTGCTTTTGGTCGCGCAAGTTGGCTTCGGCCTTTCGATAGGGCTCATCTATTATTCATCACTCTTCTATTCCATGAATGTGACGGAGAATCAGAGTTCCAATGCCGGACTGCATGAGGCGATGATCGGGGTGGGTCTGTTTATCGGTCCAACCTTCGGCGCTGCCGCCCTCTATCTCGTTCCTACTGCCGTTGGTATTGGCGCCTGGTCTGTGGGCGGCCTGCTTTGTGCCGGATTTTCCGGGTTAGTCTTTGTGAGACATTACCGGAAAAGATCATAAAGTAGAACAGCTGCGGGGTATTAAATTAAATCCAGTTGTGCCTGAAGCTTGCAAATTAAAGTGTCATTAACCCCACTCAGCTTCGCTTTGGGGATAAGTGAGAGTAATAAATTTCAGCGCGCTACGCTTCTGAAATTGGTGTCACTAACCCCGCTCAGCTTCGCTTCGGGGATAAGTGAGAGTAATAAATTTCAGCTCACTGCGTTTCTGAAATTTGACTCTCACTAAATACCTTATTTACGATATCAATATAATTATCCCGGTGATGTGTTTTATTTATTTTCTTTCGAATTTTTTCCCCGTTTTCAAAAAAGCCTGCCAGATAAGTCCAGATTTCTTTCATTTTATTGGTAATATGTGAAGGGCCGGACAATATTTTCGAATATTCAGCAAATAAATTGTCATGGAAAGCCCTGATAATTTTTATTTTTTCATCATGAGGCTTTTCAGTATGAAATTTAATTTCTTCCGCAAGGAAAGGGTTTGCCAGCAGGCCCCTGCCGATCATCCACCGATCGACCGATCCGAACCGCTGCGAAAGCATCTCCAATTTCTCCAAAGAATCAATGTCCCCGTTATAGACAATCCTGTGTTTCGAGAGATTAAGGCATTGCCCGAACATATCAAGGTCAACTTCACCTTCATACATTTGCTCACCGGTTCTCGGATGAATGATCAGTTCCTCAAGCGGAAACCGGTTAAAAATGGGAATGAGCTCCAACACCTCATCAGGATATGTTAATCCTATCCTGAGCTTTATCGATAAATTCGGTTTTAGAGCAGGCATGGTGTTTTCGAGAAATGATTCGATTCTGTCCGGATAACAAAGCATGCCCGCCCCTCTACCCTTTTTCACAACCATGGGGAACGGACAGCCGAGATTCCAGTTCACCGTGCCGCACCCAATATCGTATAACGCATTGGCAAGCATGGTGAAGTCCTCCGGCTTAGAACTCATTATCTGCGGTATCGTAGGAATACCGGTATTATTATCAGGGTGCAATTCGCGCAGAAGATTATTTTCCGGCTTCATTTTCTTCACTGAGGGGATAAAAGGCGCGATGGCCAGATCAACTCCCTTAAAATAAACAGGGAACAGGTTGCGATAAATCCTGTCGGTTATCCCCTGGATTGGTGCGAGGTATATCATGGGTAGTCTCTAAATCCTTTGGCTGTTATTATTTCCAGGTAAGCTTTCAAAACCCCGCGGTGCGGGATAGTTCGGCCGACCAGTTTCAGTTTCTGAAACGGGGGTCTCACTAATTAAAACATGAATGTTTGAAAACAACTTGGTATTAATTCTATTTAATTGAAATAGCCAGATGAAAACGAATTTATGAGAAAATATTCAGAGGGACATTCATGAAACTGCTTATCCGTGGTGGAAGTATTGCTGCAGGTCATGGTGTAACCAAAAGTTATGTGGATATTCTAACCCAATCCCTTCTCCCAAAAGGGATCGAAGTGATTAACCAATCAAGATACCAGGAGACCTCTTTTGATGGTATCGGCACATTTCATGAGGACATTGCTAACTTTGCGCCTGATATTCTTCTTGTCCAATTCGGTGTTGATGATGCTTTTCAGTATGTTTATCGCTCGGAATTTCAGGAAAATATCGTGCAGATGATCAGGCTGTCGCGGCTTCGTTTCAATCCGGTCATCTTTCTGGCTACTTCCCACACTTTTGATGATTCTCATGATATGGATGCTGTTAATATCTTTTACAATTCTTTGAGGATTGTGGCAACAGAGCTGCGCTGTGAATTGATTCCCGTACATAGCTACTGGGCTGGTTATCTTACAGAACATAATCTGTGTAGTAAGGATTTGGTCCTGTCAGATTCCAAGTATCCCAATGAGAGCGGGCATCAGGTAATGGCAGAGGCAATAATGAAATATTTAGGCAGAATCTTTGACCAGGACCAAAGTGACACTGAATAATTGGGGACGGTAAAAAAATAAATAGAACAGTCCACGATAGTTTGTATTTCAATTCTTGATGATGATTGATATTCCTTTCAAAATATGAGATATGCATAACCGAAGGTAAATGACCAGACTGGTCTTTAGAGTTGCCGGAGGTTGTAATGTCCGAACCACGGTTCTATCAGATCTCTCCAAAAGGAAAACTCTCGGGCGTCGCAACCCTTGACTCGGCTTTGGCTGCGGCAAAGGACGGAGGCTTTCTGTGGCTGGATTACTGCCATCCAACGACGGAGGAACTCTCGAGGCTCATCGATCCCCTGGGTCTCCATCCACTTTCCATCGAAGATTGTCTAGACGAGAATCAGATTCCCAAGATTGAAGACTTTCCTCGGAACACCTTTATTATCTTTGACACCTTTGAGTATCTCAACAAAAAACTTTCGGTCGGCGAGATTAATTTATTTATCGGCGTCAACTTTCTGGTTACTGTCAGCCAACTCAATTCTGAAAATCGCCGGCTTTTGGATGGCATTGAGCACATCGTGGAGAGGGACATCGAGAATGCCTGGCACGGACCGGCGTTCCTGATGTACCTCATATTGGACTACGTGGTGGATCGAAAGTTTTTAGCCATTGAAGCGCTCGAAGACGAACTGGAAGCCAGAGAAGAAGCAATGCTGGAGGACGTTTCCAACTTCAAACCCGCAGATCTGCTTCAATCGCGTCGGGACCTGTTGAGTCTCCGCAAAAGTCTTTTTCATGAGAGGGAGATCCTCATCAAGATCTGTCGTAAAGATTGTCCCTTCATACCGGAGAAGGCAATCTTCCACTATCGGGACATCTACGACCATCTCACAAAATTCTTCGAGTTGACCGAGTCTTATCGGGATTTAGTCTCCAGTCTCATGGAGATGTACCTGTCGATGCTGAACAATCAGATGACTAAAACCGCCAACGAGACAAACATAGTAGTCAGACGATTGACTCTCATCACCACTATCTTTATGCCGCTCACGCTCCTGGCTGGAATCGGTGGGATGTCAGAGTGGTCTATGATGACAGGACCTCATAACTGGAGGATTGCATACCCGGCTTTCCTGCTCGCCATTGGGGTGATCGGTTTTATCAACTACCGCCTGCTCAAATGGTTTGAGAAAATAAGACAATGACCAGTTGGGCGGACACGGGAATAAAAGGGTAATTAGGGACAGCGCTCTATTTATTTTATACGCCTTTCAGGCGACTTGTTGCGCTTCACTCAGCACAGCCACCATATTTTCCTTCTGTTGTAATCACTCCTAACTTTTGATAAAGGTTCTGTGGCTACATGCAGCAACGAAAGGTAACTTATAACATGAACGATATCCATGAACGATTACGTGACAGGCTCGAAATGATGGCGACCGGTTACCCGGCAACGGCAAATGGTGTTGAGATCAAAATACTTCGGCAGCTTTTCAGTGAAGAGGATGCGGACTTATTCCTGAAAATGGAGGCCATACCGGAAACAGTTCAGCAGGTGGCCTTACGGGTTGGGGCAGATGTTGCTGACTTGGCAATCAGGCTCGAAGATATGGCCCGGAGAGGGCTTATCTTCAGAGTCAAAGAGGATGAAACGATCCGCTATTTTCCTGTGCCGTTCATTGTCGGTATCTATGAGTTCCAGTTGAACAATCTGAATATGCCGCTGCTCAAGGATATCTCACAGTATTATCTTACCGGTTTGGGTGCCACGTTCCATGGGCAGAAAACACCTCACCTGCGTTCCATTCCCATCAATGCCGAAATCGTAGCCGATCGGCCTGTCGCGCCCTACGATGATGCGGCTGCGATCATTAAGAGAAAATCACGCATTGCCGTTGCCGAATGCTTTTGCCGAAAAGCCGTGCGCATGTACGGAAAGACCTGCGTACATCCCGCGGAAACGTGCCTGCAATTTGAAACCTTTGCCGACTATTATGTGGAAAACGGCATGGCCCGCTACATCAGCACCGATGAGGCTCTGACCATCCTGAAGCAAAGCGAGGCAGAGGGTCTGGTTATCCATATCCTGAATTCCCAGAAGGTGGAAGCCATGTGCTGCTGTTGTTCCTGTTGCTGCGGTATGCTTATCTCTCTCAAGCTTTTTCCCTCCCCGGCCCTGGCAGTGAAAAGCAATTATGTATGCCTGTTTGATGAATCCCTCTGTACGCAGTGTGGTATTTGCGCAAAGCGCTGCACAGTGGGGGCATTTAAGATGAAGGAAGAAAAAATAGAGTTTCATGCCGAGCGGTGCATCGGCTGCGGCCTTTGTGTAACCACATGTCCTGCCGAAGCGTTGAAACTGGAGAAAAAACCGGAGGAAAGGCTCTATAAGCCGCCGGAAACCGTCTTTGATACCTATCGTGTGATGAGCAGGGAGAAAGTTTAATAAATCCCTGGAATATCAGCAGGCTCAAGCCGGAACGCAAAAAGTAATACATTGAAAATATATCCAACCTTCATCAGCTATACCATGTTGAGTCAGCAATTTTTGCCTTACGTATATCTTCCTGAACGACACAAATCGTCAACCTCGGCAAAAATGCAAGACTTCAATCCGTAATACACACAATTCACGTCCAACAAATATCTTTACCACACCCACATTGCTCAGTAAAAATTTTCTTGACAAAAAAAAGATGATGATTTAGACATTATACGTCTATACGTCTAATGTTAGATGTTCTTCAAGGATCTAAATAAAAAATATCAGGATGGATTTCATGATTACGGTATTTTTTGTATTGTTTTTCGTCCTTTTTCCCACACTCGTTATTTTTCTCTGCAATAATTATTCTTTCCTTGATAAAATCGGCGCCGTTGTAGTCTGCTATATAGTCGGCGCGTTGGTGGGCAATATCGGCATTTTACCTGCCGGTTTCGACAAAGTGCAGGGGCCGCTAATGCTGATCAATATCTGTCTTGCGCTACCCCTCATGTTCTTTTCACTTGATATCATGGGATGGGGTAGACTGGCGGGGAAGTCTCTGCTGTCCTTTGCCCTGCAAACTTTAGCCATTGTGATCATTGCCACCGCCGGCTTTTATATATTTCGGAGTTATGTCGGACCGGAGACATGGAAGATAGCTGGAATGTTTATCGGCGTTTACACCGGCGGCACAGTCAATCTCGGCGCTATAGCCACGGCGCTCCAGACTGACCGGACACTTTATCTGGCAGCCCATACTTCCGACGTTTTCATTGGTGCAGTGTATCTGCTGTTTCTCATGACGATTGGCCGGGGGATATTTTTAAAAGTGCTTCCACCCTTTAAACCCTTAGGCAATGCGACCACGGAAGAGTCTTTCAACTACAATTCTTATGTGGGCATATTTCAAAAGGAAATACTCATACCACTTCTGAAGGCATTCGGGCTTGCTCTAATTATTTTTATCGTGGGTGGTCTTTCCTTTCTGGTATTCAAGGAGGATGTGGCCTTTGTCTTATCTATCCTGATTATCACAACCCTTGGTATTGTCTTTTCCTTTGTCCCGAAAATCAGGAACATCAAAATGACCTACCAACTGGGTAATTATTTTATCCTCATATTCTGCCTGGTAGTGAGTTCCATGGCCAACATTAACATTCTCCTGTCAACGGCGCCGATCATGCTGCTCTATGTTACCTTCACTATTTTTGCCTGCCTCGCGCTCCATGTTGTGCTTGCCTCTTTTTTCAAAATTGATGCGGACACGGTCATTATAACTTCTGTCGCGGGCATCTGTTCGCCGCCTCTGGTGCCAATGGTGGCATCAGCGCTGAAGAACAAGGAAATCGTTATTACGGGGGTAGTCACCGGCATTATTGGGTGGGTGATTGGCACCTATCTGGGCATTGCCGTTGCATATGTCATTCATAATCTGCCTTTTTAGCAGGGCATTATGCACCGGCAACTATTTGGACATCGCTTCTGACTGCATATTTAGAACCTTAATCGGTTAAGGAGAGAAAAGTAATGAAGACAATCCCAGCAAATGGCATTGAGTATGCAGAAGTGCTTGCGCGTCTCAAGGAATTCGGCAGTGAGGATGCCAAATATCGTGATAGCAAGATTTGGAGCTTAGTGTACTATCTAGGTGAGGAACACACCTCGTTTCTCAAAGAGGCCTACGGTCTCTACTTTTCAGAGAATGCCCTCAACCCCATGGCCTTCAAGAGCCTGAAGCGCATGGAAACGGAAATTGTGCAGATGGCCGGCAGTCTTCTCAACGGCGACGATCAGGTCGTCGGTACCATGACTTCGGGAGGCACAGAGACATGTCTGCTACCGGTGGTTACCTATCGCGATAGGGCCAGCGCTATGCGCAATTTACCCTTCAAGCCGGAGATGATCGCCCCGCTCACCATTCATTTGGCGTGGGAGAAAGCAGCCAAATATTTCGGCGTCAAGATGGTTCATGCCCCACTTGACGACAAGTATTGTTTTGATGTGGCGGCAGTAGAGCGGTTAATAAACAGCAACACGATCATGCTTGTGGCTTCGGCCCCATGCTACCCTTACGGGGTGGTCGATCCGATTCCCGCTCTGGGGGAAGTGGCCCTTCGTCATAAGCTGCCACTGCATGTGGACGCCTGCCTGGGAGGTTTTCTGCTGCCCTTTGTGGAACGACTCGGATATCCGATGACACCCTTTGATTTCCGGGTTCCTGGTGTGACCTCGATCGGGGCTGATCTGCACAAATATGGATTTAGCGCCAAGGGCGCCTCGGTGCTGCTTTACCGAAGCATGGATTATCTGCAACATCAGTTTTTTGTATCTACCGATTCCCCCACCGGCGTCTTCGCCTCACCGGCCATGCTGGGCACGAGACCAGGCGGCGCCATAGCAGCTGCCTGGGCAACGCTCAATGCCATCGGCCTCGATGGGTATATGGATATATCGCGTACCATCATGGAAACTACCGCCCGATTAATGAAGGGGGTCGAGGCCATCGAAGGCCTGACAATACTTGGCTGTCCCGCCATGAGCGTCTTTGCCTATGCTTCGCGCGACAAAAACCTCGATATCTATGCTGTGGGTGATCAACTCGAAGAGCGTGGATGGCTGGTTGATCGCATTCAGCATCCGGCAGGCCTGCACTGCATGGTTACTCCAAGGCATGCTGGAGTAGTTGATAACTATCTGAAAGATTTGCGCGAGGCGGTGGACATTGTGCGACGCGATCCCGGGCTTGCCTCAAAAGGTAATGCCGCCATGTACGGAATGGTAGCAAATGTGCCACTACGCGGGCTGGTCAAATCACAGGTAACAAAGATGATGGCTGAACTCTATGGATCAGAGTGCAAGATGCCCGCCCTGGCAAGCGATGGTCAACCGGCCTCCGGGCTGGAACGGCATCTCCTGCCTGTTGGTATGAAGATTCTCAACTGGTGGAGTTCGCGTAAAAATCGCGTCAAGTAAAGGGGTTAATAATTTGAAAGAAAAAAAAGAACGGAAAATTGCCAAAAAAGCGCTTTACTTTGAAGTCATTGATTTTCTGCTGGAAGACATAAAAAGCGGTCAATATCCTCCCGGATCAAAGCTTCCCTCGGAGGATCAATTAGCCCGTGAATTCTCAGTTAGCCGCGTAACGCTAAGGGAAGCGCTTCGTGTGTTGGAGGACGACGGCTTAATCATACGTCGTCACGGTACCGGAACATTCGTTCTGTATAAGAGAGCGGTTCCGGTTCAGACGCTATCCTCAATTGTGTCCACATCCACCATTTTCAAAAGAGTGGGACTGGAAGACCGCTTTATCAAGGTGGATATGAAAAAACACCCCGCCAATCAAAGAATTTCGGAAAAGCTCCGGATTCCTGCAGGTGCAGAAATTTGGGAAGTTGAGCGGATATGGACAATTGGCGAAAAACCGGCTGTTTATTCTTTTGATTTTTTTCCCGCGTCATTTGTTCCGTTCGGAGAAGAAAATAAGTTAAACGACTATATGCATTCTTTGTATCACTTTTTAACCGAGGTCTGCGGTCAAATATCGGATGAAGGCGACTGCTCATTCAAACCTATTATTAGCGATAAACATCTAGCTGCCATTCTTAAGGTTAAGACCGCTTCACCGCTGATGTTCATCGAGACCATTGATTTTAACAAAAGCAAACAACCAATTCTGTATTGTAGATCGTATTACATTCCGGAATTGTTTGAATTTCAAGCGCATCGCCACAGAGACGAGACGGAGACGTACTCAAAATTAAATAATGTTCGTTGAGAGATAACTTTTTGAAGTGAGGAATAATGTATGAAAAGTAAATCCAACTGGCTTGCCTATGATGTTGAAGAGATGGTTCGCGGTGACCGGGATTTTTTGTGGCACCACATCAAACCGCATAAGCTCTTTCAATCTGCCGAGCAAATGATCATCGTTGAAGGCAAGGGGTTGAGGGTTAAGGATATCCGCGGGCGGGAATATCTGGATGCCACTTCTGGTGGTGTATGGAGTGTCATGGTTGGGCATGGCCGGGAAAGCATTGCGAAAGCGGTTTATGAACAATTAAAAACCCTGCCTTATTACGCGGGGACGGTGGGCAATATTCCCAGCATTAAATTTGCAGCCAAACTGATCGAACTTCTGCCACGGTTAGGCAAAGTATTTTTCTCCAACAGTGGATCAGAAGCCAATGAAAAAGCCTTTAAAATTGTCCGCCAACTTTCCCACATTGATCCGGATCGAAAAGGGAAATACAAGGTGCTGTTTCGAACCAGGGACTATCACGGTACCACCATCGGCGCGCTGAGCGCTACTGGCCAGTTGGAACGAAAGCAGGATTACGGGCCATTTGCCGAAGGATTTGTCGAGTTTCCACACATGCTGTGTTACCGCTGTCCGTTTGGGAAAACATACCCCGGATGCGATATTGATTGTGCCCGAGTTCTGGAAGATGTAATTCTCAAAGAAGGGGCGCATACCGTGGGCGGTTGCATTGTTGAACCTATTACCGCCGGTGGTGGTATTATTGTCCCGGTTCCGGAATACTACCCGATTATGCAGGCTATCTGCCGCAAATACGGTGTGTACCTGATTATGGATGAAGTCGTCTGCGGATTTGGCCGTACCGGAAAATTCTGGGGACACGAGCAATATGATGTGGATCCGGACATTATCTCCATGGCCAAAGGACTGGCCAGCTCTTATATGCCTCTGTCTGCTACCGTGTTCCGTCAGGATATTTTCGATAAATTCCTATGCGATCCCAGCCAGCCTGAACAGCGGATGAATTATTTCCGGGACATCAGCACTTACGGAGGATGTACAGGCGCAATGGCCGCGGCACTGGAGAGCACACGAATAATTGAAGAAGAGCAGTTAGTGGAAAACAGTCGATTAGTCGGCGCTTATCTGCTGGAAGGCCTGCAATCGCTAAGCGATATGCCATTGGTGGGGGATGTTCGAGGCAAAGGGCTTTTCTGCGGCATTGAATTTGTCAGGAATAAGCAGACCAAAGAATCAATCACTGAAGGGGAAATGGCACGCATCATGGCTTTGGTGACAGACGAAGGAGTGCTTGTGGGAAGGACAGCAAGCTCTCTGCCGGGCAATAACACTATCATGAATTTTGCCCCTGCTCTGATTGCCACCAAAGCGGACATGGACGAGATAGTGACAGCAGTCAAACGCGCTCTGGAAAATTTTTGAAGATCCGATCGCTGGAAGTATACGAAGACCATAATTAATTTAAGCAACACGGAAGGAAGGAAAAATAATGATTGTTGGAATTTTAAAGGAAATCAAGAATGAAGAGAATCGAGTATGCATGACTCCGGCAGGTGTTGAAGTAATGATCGTAAGTGGACATACACTGCTCGTGGAAAAAGGTGCCGGTTTAGGCAGCGGGAATGATGATGCCGCTTACACAAAAGCTGGCGCTGAGATTGTGAACACTCCGGCGGAAATATTTAAAAGAGCAGAGATGGTCATGCATGTCAAAGAGCCGCAGCCAGCGGAATACGATATGATTAGAGAAGGCCAGATCCTTTTTACGTTTCTCCATCTGGCGGCAGACGAGCGCCAGACAAGAGCGCTTATTAAAAGCAAAGCGGTCTGTATTGCTTACGAAACCATCCAGAAACCGGATGGTTCCCTGCCACTGCTTATTCCTATGAGTGAAGTAGCCGGCAGAATGGCAATTCAGCAAGGTGCCAAATATCTGGAAACGTCCCATGGCGGTCACGGCGTGCTGTTGGGCGGCGTGCCTGGCGTTGATCCCGGCAATGTTGTCGTGCTGGGCGGTGGTATCGTCGGCATCAATGCCGCTAAAATGGCCTGCGGCTTGGGCGCAAAAGTGTATATCCTGGATATGAATCTGGACCGGCTGCGGTATTTAAGCTATGTGATGCCGGCCAATTGCTTCAACCTGTTTTCCAGCCCGGCCACAGTTCGAGAGCTTCTTAAACAGGCTGATGTCGTCGTAGGAGCGGTGTTGATCCCTGGTACCAAGGCACCCAAACTTGTTACCCAGGATATGATTAAGATCATGAAGCCGGGAGCGGTAATGGTGGATGTAGCAATCGATCAAGGCGGCTGTTTTGAAACCTCCAAAGCCACTACCCATAGTAATCCCATTTACACGGTGGACAAAGTGGTGCATTATTGTGTGGCAAATATGCCCGGTGCGGTCCCTCGTACATCAACTCTGGCCCTGACCAACGCCACCCTGCCTTACGCGGTGAAGATCGCCAACAAGGGCTGGAAAAATGCCATGCGGGACAACCCGGACATCAAACTCGGTGCCAATGTGGTTTCGGGGCATATCACCTATAGGAGTGTAGCCGAGGCCTTTAATATGGTCTATGTCCCGATCGATACGCTGCTGTAAATCTTGACCGGAAGACCCTCAAAAAGGGGGAAATTTTGAAAACGCATGCACAATGACTATAAACCCGGTGAAAGGAGGTAAATGATTGTGCCAAGCCGCATAGAAAAAGATTTAATGGCAAATGAAGTTATACCGATGGAGATAAGTTTTTATCGAGCATTTAATTAAAACAAATTAACGGGAGGTTTTTCATGACAACAAAAAAAGTACCTGAAGGATATCTCTTTTCCAAGGGGTATACGTATTATGTGTTCGGATTGGTCTGTCTGCTGATGATGTTCGATTTTGCCGACAGAATGATCATTTCCTCATTATTGCCCTTGATCAAGACGGAATGGGGCTTAACCGATGCCCAGAGCGGCCAATTAGTGTCTGCTGTTTTCTTGGCTATGTTCCTTTTTGTTATACCGATTTCCATCCTGGTAGATCGATGGAGCCGACGCAAATCAATGTTTCTGATGTCCACCATCTGGAGCATTGCCTGCGCCGCGGGAGCCTTTGTCACCGGATACAGTCAACTATTGGTATCCCGCGCTTTTATCGGCGTCGGTGAAGCAGCCTATGCACCGGCCGGTGTTGCCACAATTTCCGCTTTGTTCCCGGAAAAAAGACGCGCGGTAATGATTGGCGTCTTCAACGCTTTCATCAATATCGGCATGGTTCTCGGTATAATGCTTGGCGGGTACATTGCTGTTCGCTGGGGCTGGCGATCTGCTTTAGGTGTTGTGGCTCTGCCGGGTTTGATCGTAGCCATATTGATGTATTTTACTAAAGAATATAAAACCGTGGCGTTGGAGCAGACAGTTGATGCTCCCGCAGCCGGAAGTACCGCAGTAGCACAGAAAACCAAATTGACCAAAACGCAGATTGTCAAAGATTTTTTCCGCAAACCTTCTTTGGTTGCTGCCTATATATCGTTTGCCGCCCAGTCTTTTGTATATATCTCAGTCATTACGTTTTTACCCACTTATTATATGCGTGTTCAGGGAGTATCATTGCAAACGGCTACAACTATGACCAGCTTACCTATTATTCTGATGATCCCCGCCGCTGCAATTGGCGGCTGGGCTGTTGACAAGTGGATGTTAACAAACATGCGCGCCAGATTGTATTTTCCCGGCATCAGCTATGGTGTGTCCTCGATAGCATTGATGTGTGCTTTTGGTCTGTTTTCGGGAGGATCAATCGTATATCAATATATCCTCTTGATCATCGGATTTTTCCTGCTTACCGCGGCCGGCCCCGCGGTTATAGCCATTACTCAGGAAGTTATTCATCCGGGCATACGGGCCATGGCTTATGGTGTTGGCCTTGTTTTTCAACACATGCTCGGCAGCGCCCCCGGACCGGCAGTTACGGGAGCCCTCTCAGATAAATTCGGACTGCCTGCAGCAATGACCTTTTCCTCGGGCATCGGGTTTATAGCCGCAATTGCTCTGCTGATTGGTTCATTTTACTATAAGAAGGATAGAGATAGCGTAGAAAAAGTAACCCTGCGTCCGGAAGAATAATGGCGCAAGGCGGTTAAACAATTAATCCGCAGGGGGCTATACTTTGATCCCTTGCGGGTATATTTGCAGAAAGGGGTTCGATGATGGAAGAAGGATTGCATCCGGATGTCGTATATATAAACGGAGATGTCGTTACGCTAAACAAATCCAATGCGCAGGCTGAAGCTGTGGCTACCTGGCACGATAAGATCGTAGCTGTCGGTTCAATTGCCCAACTGCAAAAGTTGGCGGGGCTCCGGACTAAAATTGTCGATCTTGGCGGCAAAACACTGGTGCCGGGTCTGATCGAACCCCACAATCATTTCAGTATGTACGGGCCCATGGCTTTAACCACAGTGAATCTCAATCCTCCTCCTGTAGGACAAATCAGGAATATGAATGAGTTGCTGGAAGCTCTCAAAGAGAGGGCGAGTGTAACCGCAAAAGGCGGTTGGGTTACTGGAGTCGGATATGATGATACAACACTTGAGGGAAATAGGCATCCCACCAGATACGATCTGGACAAGGTTTCTGCCGACCATCCCGTTGTTATCTTTCATATCTCTAACCATTTTCTATCGGCAAATAGCAAGGCACTGCTTATGGCCGGCATCAACAAGGATACTCCCCAACCTGCCGACAGCACTATTCGAAAAGATTCCAAGACAGGAGAACCAGACGGCGTGCTGGAAGGCGTGAGGGCAATGCTGATGCTTTACTCTGTTTTGCCTACACTTACCCTGGATCAACGGGTAGCTTTGATGGCTCAAGGCGCTCTCCATTATTTAAAGGTTGGCGTAACCTCCTGCAGCGACGCTTTAGTCGCAGGCCATGGGCCAATTGGTGCACAGGACATTGCTGTCTATCATAAAACCATCGCGGAAGGATCTTTGCCAATCCGCATCAATATGATGATCGAAGCCAATTTTTTATTGAAGCAATGCGGCGGATTTCTGACCGGTTTCGGCGATAACCATCTCAAAATCGGCCCGGCTAAAATCGTTGGCGATGGTTCCATTCAGGGTTACACAGGGTGGCTCACCAAACCCTATCATACGCCTCATAGGGGAGATAACTCTTATTGCGGCTATCCTGTTACACCACCTGCGCAGTTAAATCCTCTGGTTGCGGAACTCCATAAAGCCGGATACCAGATTGCCATTCATACCAATGGCGATGCCGCCATTGACGCCGCGATCGAGGCTTTCCGTCTGGCGCAAGCGGCTTATCCCCGGCAAAATGCCCGTCACCGCCTCGAACATTGTCAGGCAGTCCGTGAAGATCAACTAGATGCCATTGCCGAACTGGGGATCACCCCGTCCTTCTTTGTTTCCCATACCTATTATTGGGGAGACCGCCACAGGGATATTTTTTTGGGACCGGAAAGAGGGGCGCGTATCAGCCCGTTAAAATCCGCCCTGAAACGCGGCATTCGATTCAGTATCCATTCGGATTGTCCGGTGACACCTGTTTCTCCACTTTTCTGCGTCTTTGCCGCGGTAAATCGTCTGACCAGTGGTGGCAATGTTTTAGGGCCTGCATTCCGACTGACGCCGGAAGAAGCGCTGAGGGCAGTGACGATAGATGCAGCTTGGCAAACCTTTGAGGAAGACATCAAAGGAACCATTGAAGTAGGAAAACTCGCTGATTTCACAATTCTTGACCAGAATCCCTTGAAGGTGGCACCCGAGGAGATCAGAAATATCAAGGTGACTGAAGTGATTATTGGGGGTAAGCAGGTTTATTGATGTTAGGCATTTAGCAAAGAACTTCCTGCTATACGCATACAGCGATTTTCCCTATAATAATTCATTTCAACTGGCAATCATCACTTCAATTCCAAACTCAAAGGCGTGTAGTAGTAGATGATATACTTATTAATTGTCAATAAGATCATGAATTATCCGTGCATTTCGTTAATCATTGATTTATAAAAGCGTTCTAAATTTAAGTAATCCCGAGACAATTTTTGGATTGCACCACAATCAATTATCGGCAATGAAAGGTAATTACGTTGAAAGCCAAAACTAAAAATATCAGCATTGTTTTATACAAGCCAAAATACGCGGGGAATATCGGGTCGGTTGCCCGCGCCGCGAAAAACATGGGCATTAGCAATATTGTTGTTGTAGGGACAGCCGATTTTGACCGCGAAGCGATGCAGCAGCGCTCCACTCATCTGGCTTCAGATGTTTTAGATTCAATCCAGTATTGTGAAGGCATTGAAGAAGCGCTCGGCAGCTTCAATTATATTGTGGGGACAACCGCCCGCCTGGGTAAAGCCCGCGGTCCTTTTGTCGCGCCGCGAACAGTTGCCCGAGATATTGCCGATATCTCTCAGAAAAACAAGGTTGCCCTGCTTTTTGGCCCGGAAGATACCGGCCTTGCCAATGAAGAATTGCGCCTCTGTCATGCTGTGGTGACCATTCCCACATCGCGGGAATTCACTTCTCTTAATCTTTCTCATGCCGTGATGATCCTGTGCTATGAAATATTTACCGCATCGTCTTCGGCAACTACGTTAGCTACGGTAACACCCAAATTAGCGCTATCCTCGGAGCTCGAAGGGATGTATGGGCAAATCAAAACATTGCTTGCCGATATCGAATTTTTAAATCCTGAAAATCCTGATTACTGGATGATGCATCTGCGTCGTTTCTTTAGCCGCGCCGGGTTATTGTCCCGCGAGGCAGGGCTTATTCGCGGTATCTGCCGTAAACTGGAACGGTATGTTCATCACAAAAATACTTGACTTTAACGGGCAGTTCTCATAAAAAACGTAAATACTGCATTGATTTTCTTACCGGTTGGTTACGTTCCCGGGGTTTATTGTGAAACTCCAATTCCGAAAGCGTAGCGTAGCGGAATTGGTAAGTTGAACAATCCCGCGCAGCGGAGGGTATAATACCCCGCAGCTTGCTGCGGAATCTGTTTCCAAAGCTTGCTTTGGGTTTCATACCCGTGATTTCCAATGCAAAACAGTCTAATAATTACGGACAAGACCGATGGAGGGTTTAAATTATGAGAAAAACTTTTTCTTTTACCGGCGCAAAAAAAATTATCTTCGGCAATGGATCATTATTGACGCTGGCCATCCACATCAAGGAATTGCATGCCCAAAATCCCCTTGTGGTTATCGATAAGAATCTGGCCAAAACCGGTCTTCTGGAAAGAGTAGCCAGCGTTCTTGTTTCTGAAGGCATTAAATTTACGGTGTTTGACAAGGTTGATCCGGAACCGGGCATTGAGCTTGCCGATGCAGGTGCTAAAATTGCGCTGAAAAACAAATGTGATATAATCGTCGGTATCGGCGGCGGCAGCGCCATGGATGTGGCCAAAGCCATCGCGGTTCTGGTAACCAACAAGGGCAGCGCGGTTGATTATCTTGGTCTCAATAAGGTTCCCAAACAGGGCTTGCCCAAAATCATGATCCCCACAACCGCCGGAACCGGCAGCGAAGTTACTTTTACCGCGGTTTTTGTGCGCAAGAATTTAAAAAAGAAAGAGGGGATGAACAGCCCTTATCTTTATCCGGAGCTGGCGCTTCTGGATCCGGAATTGACGCTGAGTCTGCCGCCCGCACCCACGGCACAGACTGGCCTTGACGCTTTGTGCCATGCCATTGAATCATACACATCGGTTAACGCATCGCCCATGAGTGAAATGTTTTCACTCGAAGCAATCGCTCTCATTTCCGAAAACTTACGCACCTGCGTGCATGACGGCAAAAGTATCGTCGCCCGTGAAAGAATGCTTTTAGGCAGCTTATATGCAGGAATCGGGTTGGCCAACGCCGGTGTAACTGCAGTGCATTCTCTTTCTTATCCGCTGGGAGGTAAATACGGCGTAGGTCATGGCCTGGCCAATACAATGATGTTGCCGGCAGTGATGGCGTTCAATCTGCCTTCAGCGTTGGAAAAATTTGCCGATATCGCCGAGGCAATGGGAGAGTGTATTGATGGACTTCCTGCCCGCGAAGCAGCTTATTTAGCACTGGATGCCGTCGAGGCGTTAATTGAGGATTGTGGCGTCTATGCGTCACTTGCTCAATTTGGCATAAAAGAAAAAGATTTTCCGGCATTGGCTGATGTGGCGTTGACTGTAGCCAGGCCCTTGGAGAACAATCCCCGCAAAATCACCAAAGAAGATATGATCGCGATTTACGCGGAAGCTTTTTGATTGAGAATTGGAATAAGGAGGAATAAATGGCTGGAGCAGAACTGATAGGTAAAGAAGAAATCAAGGAAGTAATGGATGTGCTCGAAACTGGCATCCTGATGCGTTATGGCTTTGATAAAGAAAGAAAAGGAATTTATAAGGTAAGAGAGTTTGAAGAGGCGTTTGCCAAATATTGCGGCGTTAGTTACGCGCTGGGTGTCACATCCGGCTCGACTGCGCTGCAGATTGCCCTGAAGGCGATGGATGTCGGTCCCGGTGACGAAGTGCTTGTCCCCGCCTTTACATTTCTGGCTACTTATGAAGCGGTGATGGAAGTAGGCGCCATTCCTGTGATGGTGGATATTGATGATACCCTCAACCTTGATCCTAAAGAAATTGAAAAGAAAAAAACTCAGTACACCAAGGCGGTAATTCCCGTGCATATGTGCGGATCGGGCGCCAATATTGATAAGATAGTGGAAGTTGCCCGCAGAAATAAATTGCTGGTTTTAGAAGATAATGCTCAGGGCTGCGGCGCCAGCTTTAAAGGGAAAAAGCTGGGTAGTTTCGGCGATATGGGAACTTTCAGTTTTGATTATGTTAAAACTGTCACCACCGGTGAAGGCGGCATGGTTATTTCCAATAACCTTGATTTTTACCACCGGTCGGAATGGTATCATGACCATGGCCATGATCATAATCCTCAAGTAAGCCGAGCTCTGGAAGGCAGAACCATCCTTGGCTTCAACTACCGGATGAATGAACTGCAAGGTGCGTTGGGCCTGGCGCAGTTGCGTAAACTGGATTACCTTATTGGCGAGCAGAAGAAAAATAAGAAGTTTATTATGGATTCGCTGGCGCAGGTTCCCGGTGTAGGATTTCGCGCGAAGCCCGATCCCGATGGAGATTCCGCCACGTTTTTGGCGTTTAATATGCCGGATGAAAATCAGGCGCAAAAGTTTCAGAATCTGCTTTTGGCGGAAGGTGTGGATACTGTCTGCTATAAGAGAAACCTGTGGCATTATGTGCCGAACTGGGAGCACTTTCTGGCGCGTTCGACGGCCAACTCCAAGAAATATCCGTTTACCGATCCTTCCTATAAGGGCAGGGTGCAGTATACAAGAGAGAGTATTCCACAAGCCGAAGACATTTTAGGCCGCACGCTGGTTATGGGAATATCGGTTAAGATGGCTCAGGAAAAACTGGATTTTATTCGCAAAGGAATTGAACAGGCAGCAAAAAATATTTAACAAACGATCTCTGGGGTTAAACAATAGAAAAGCCGCGTTTAGTAACAACGCGGCTTTTTGTTTTATATGCCTGATCAAGAAATGCGTTAGCGGTGGCCGGCCTTTTCCTCGTCCTGCTCTTTCTTAAGTTGTTGCGGGCTTTTCTTTATCTCTTTTATTTCCTTCTTTGCTGGTAAGCGTTGCACCTGTGGCTGGACAACAGGCGGCTTTCTTTCTACTCGCGGCTGCTGGGGAGGTGGCACATTAACTTGCTTTTGTACTTCCGGCTTTATTGGTTCTCTAACAAAAGAGCCTTCTTTTTTCTTCAAATCCTGGTGTTGTTGCATTTGTAGATGCTTTTGCTCATATTGAGCATTTTTCTTTTGCTGCCAGGCTCTTTTTTGTTCTTCGTTTAAATCTTTCTTTTGTATGCCCCGGGGTTCAATATCAGCAAGGGGTTTGGCTACGGACGGTTTTCTTTCCAGATGAGTTGGTGGCGTCACATCGCCCTTTTTGTATATGTCCGGTTTAACGGACTGTCCAACAACGGGCCCTCCCTGCTTCTGCTGGAGCGTATGCTGCGGAACATGTTTGGGATCTCTTTTTACAACCGGTCTTGGCTGGAACGGATTTACTTTAACCAGCTTGTGCTGAGTTTGCTTGTTATCCAAAAACGTTTTCAGCGGATCCTGTTTGGGCACAGGGACTACTGGTCTGTATGGGTGGCCCGGTAATGGATGCCGATGGGGCTCATGGATCTGTGCCTCTCTGATACTTTTATAAGCTGAAGCTCTCTGGAAATAGACATTGGTATTGGCCGGTCTGATCACCATGGCCCTATCCAAGTCCTGCGTTGCTCTCGAATAGTTACCCAAATAGATATAAACAATACTGCGGCCGAAATATGCCTTGGGGTCTTCTGGCCTTAAGTAAATCACGCGGTCGTAGGCCTTGGTCGCACCCTCGTAATCGCCGGCAACAGTCAGAGCTGTACCTTGCTCAAACGAATCGGATGCCTGCAACTGGTTGACAGCCTGGTTATATTGAGCCAGCTTTTCTTTATCAGTGTTAGATTGCGCAAGTTCCGCTTTTAGCCGGTCAACTTCCTGCAGGGCCTCTTCTTTTTCGGCTTGCGATTCCGCCAATTCCTCGGCAAGCTTCTGGTCGTTTCTTACTTTTTCGATGGCAGCGGCCACCTCATCGGGATCCGCGCTGACTTCGGCCTTGATCCAGAAAGATTTACCATCCCATTTTTCGTCGAGGATTTTCGTTTGCACTACACCTGCGGAAATGGTTTTGATTTCATCTTTTTCGATTTGAGCCTCTTCAACTACTGTTGTTGATTCGACATAAGTGCCCAGTTCCTCAAGCAGTTCTCTTTTTACTTGTTCCAGAGCGATGGCGCGGCAGGAAGTTTTGCTATCGAGTTCACTTGCCTGATACGTGTATTCCTTGATCAGAGACTTAATTTCCGCAAAAACGATAGCCGCGGATATCAGGAACGAAAAACAAACTAAATAAGCGATAATTCGTCTCATAATCATCCCCTACATTTGTTGTAAATCTATCCGGTTATTATTTCCCTTTAAAATCCGCAGGTCTTTTTTCCAAAAACGATATGACGGCTTCCTTCAAATCCTCAGTCATCATCATCGACGCGTTTTTCTGAATCGCCATCGCCATGCCTTCATAGGTATTCACAAAACGGCTGAAATTGAGCACTTCTTTGGTGCATTTGATAGCCAGCGGCGCATTGGCGGCAATCTGTGCTGCCAGTTTTTGAGCAGCAGCCATAAGCCCGGCCTGATCGGTATAAACATTATTGACCAATCCCATCTTTTCCACGTCATGTGCCTGGTAGTTTGATGCAGTATAGGCCATCTCCCGAGCAAAACCCTGTCCGATGATTAACGGCAGACGCTGGAGAACTCCCATATCCGCCACCAGTCCAATGTTTGCTTCTTTGAGGCAAAACACAGCGTCTTGGGTGCAAAGGCGTATATCGCATGCGGAAATTATGTCCAGCCCGCCACCGATGCATTTCCCATGCACTGCCGCAATTACCGGCTTGGGGCATTCCTCGATGGCGTTGCAACAGTCAAATAAAGGTTGAGCTTTTTTGATGGTATCAAGAACGCCTTTAACAGATGAGTTGTTTCCGGCTGCTGCTTCTTTTAAATCAAGACCGGCGCAGAATATTCTTGCCTTACTGCACAAGATAACAACGCGAACATCTTCATTTTCACCCATTTCTTTAAACACGCGGGCAATCTCCGCGGCAAAATCCAGGCTCAGAGCGTTTAGCGCGTCAACTCTGGCCAAGGTTACTGTTGCGATATGATTGCTTATCGCCACTTCAACAAACTTGTATGACATATATGATCCTCCCTGTTAGGTATATTTCTTTAATGAGACCCAAGCTCCAGTTCATCCCGATGCATCGGGATCAAATGGAGCTTGTAGGTCGAATTACCCCGAAAGCGAAGCGTCGGGATAATTTTGAGGAACATTTAATATTATAAAATCGTCTTTTTGTCCAACAAATATCCTGTCTGATGGAATTTATGCTTTTTTACAAACAAATTGATTTTATGTCAGAAGATCTTGTTGTTGACATAGAAATTGATTCTGTTAATATCCTTCCGGCGTTGGGAAGGGGAATTTTTTGACAAAGAAATTATGGGATGGCTGATGTAAGGCTAACAGTCGTTCTTTAAATTAAATTGAACAAAGGGAGGTAAAGAATCATGAAAAAATTATTAGTTCTTTCAGTTATTTCTTTTTTCCTCATATTGGCACCAAACCTGGCGCAGGCTCTATCTGATCAGGAAATTATGCGGGCAACACAGATCGTAAATCTCGAAGCGCAGCCCGTGTGGTTCGGGCCGGCTCAGCCGATCGATTTTATCGTGACTATAAAATACGGCGGCGGCACGCAGGATGGATTTGATGTCGGTGTCTTCCACGGTAATCGTGTTGTCGGCTGGGAGATGAATAAGAGATTTGATGGCGGCATGAATACCTTTAAGCTGCACGACGCTAATTTCAGGGGTGAGCCAGGAGGTTATATTGTGAAGATAAGATACAAAGGCAGGATTTTTACAGAAAAGACTTTTGTAACAAAATCGCATTGCTCCTTCACGATAGATCCCAGAGCCACTGCCCCAAGATAGCAACAATCAAAAATGGGCAGGCGAAAAACGCCTGCCCAACATATTAAACAATGGAAAAAGCGTTAGTAATTTTATTCTTGGTATTATTTGTCGGACGCATAGTATGCCGCTATTTTTTGCAGCAGCTTAACATCCGCAATTTAAAGACTTATGGAAAAGTAATTCCACCGGTTTTCCACGACGAAATTGAAGAGGCAACACTGGCCAAAATGGTGGACTATACTTACGATAATTCGCGGCTGACAGCTAAAGAAAATCTCACAGGCGATGGCATTGAACTGGCCATCATGTTTCTTCTTTTACCGGTGCTGGTGGTATGGATCACCGGTTTGAATCTGCATATCATCGGGCAGGCGCTGATTTTTTTCGGTCTTCTGGCAATAATTAGCGGTATTGCCGGACTGCCTTTTGAGCTTTACGATACATTTGTGCTGGAAAAGAAATACGGGTTTTCCACGATTACCTGGCGTCTATGGGTAACCGATCTGATCAAGTCTTTGGTTCTTTCCGCAATTATAATGGCAATTATGATCAGCGCTTTTATCGCTTTCATCCATTATTTACCGGCCAGCTGGTGGTTTTGGGCGTGGGTATTTTTCACCCTGTTTGAAATTATTTTAATGTTGCTCTACCCGGTGCTGATCGCGCCGCTTTTTAACAAGTTTGAACCCATCAAGGATGAAGCGCTCCGGGAGAAGATTAACGCCTTGATGGATAAAGTGGGCTTGAAAACCAAAGGAATATATCAGGTCGATGCAGGCAAGCGCTCCAAGCACACCAATGCTTATTTTACAGGTATCGGTAAAACCAAGAGAATCGTTTTATACGATACTTTGCTTAGTTCTCATACGCCGGACGAAATCGTCGCGGTGCTGGCGCATGAAATCGGTCACTGGAAAAAGAAACATATTTTAAAACAGTTGACCTTCATGGTTGTTGCCTCTCTGGTATTACTATATTTTATATACCTGATTGTGAATTGGTCTTTCCTGTATAGCGCATTTGGTTTAAACGTAACGCCGATTTACGCCGGTCTGTTTTTAGTTTCGCTTTATTTGAGCGCTGCCGGATTTTTCCTGAGTCCTATCGGTGCGGCGGTCACGCGCCGCTATGAGCGTGAAGCTGATCGCATGGCGTTTGAGTTAACCGGCACTTCCCGACCGATGATCAACGCTCTCAAACGTTTGGCGAAGGACAACCTGACCAATCTTCATCCTCATCCTTTATATGTCTGGTTTTATTATTCTCATCCGCCGCTTATCGAACGCATTGAATATTTGCAGTCAATGGATAATCAAAAGGCGCCCTGAACAAGAATCCGGAGCATCCAGCAAAATGATAGACAGCTAAAAAATAGTGTGCTGACCCTATTTCCTAATCCTTAATCCCACCGCTTATACTGCTCTGCCATAACCTTTCCTCATCTATTGTGGGGGTTTCAGTTCTCGAGTATTTGTATTTATATAATTGCTGTAATGCTTGTTCACAACCGTCGTGCCATTTGAAAAGTAAATCCTGCTATCTCCACCTATCTGCAGGTAAACACCAGCTATGTCGGAAGTTATATTGCCATTACCATCATGTTTGAAGAAAACTTTGAAGTCTGATATTTGTTTATTTGTTGCGTTAAAATCAGTTACGTTCACAAACTGAAAATATTCGTTCCAGAACTTGGCTTGAAGTAGGTTTGTTTTATCAGTACCCGTATATAATGCAGAATTCCATGATGATGAACCATTTGTATAATTTACTACAGGCATTTTATTTCCCTTTGACATCCAATCGCTAACATAGTCAGTAAATGAAACAAATATTTCCTTAATTGTATTGTTTAGGGCATTTGAGTTAAGGACTATCGGATAATTATTTTTGCCCTGCTTCAGGGCAGTAGCGTAATGGATCGAACAGCCGACTGATGGATACCCCGGCTGTGTCTGATCGCTAACCAGCCAGGCATAGACCCCGCCGGATGGACACTTGTAACGACTGCTAATAACGAGGGAAGGGGCGTCATTATTCAAATCAGCTGTGCGTTTGTCCTGTTCAATATTGTGACGGTTGGAAAGGCAGGCGGCCGCTCGTGCTAATTCCGTATAGGCGACGAAACGGGGAACGGCGATGGAAATCAGCGCGGCAATAACCGCTATGACTATCAACAATTCCACCAGCATATAACCCCATATCCGGCATTTTCCCATCTGGGTTGTGGAATCTGTCATTTTATCCTCTTTTTTTCTTGCTCTTTATCACAGCGTCTTCTCCAAATTTTTGCGCATTCCAATTACTGAACCCATCGCCCGGTATAAAGTCAGAATAGTCTCTATTGGCGTGTAACGGTCACATTATCGAAACTTGCATAAGAAGTATTCCATGTCCTTAATCCTACCGCAGTACCTGAAAAAGTGGGGCTGGTCACCTGAAGCACCGGTTTTGTCCCTCCATTTACATCACTGACATATGCAGTATAAGTATTGCCTGAAACGGCTATCGTTATCTGCTTCTCCACTCCGGTCCATTGATATCCTGCAGGAGCTGCAACTGTCGCAATAGGATTGGATTCATAGCCGCCGACAACCTTTCTGAATAGAAATGAACCTCCTTGCCAGCCGGGATCATATTGGAATACGTATGAATCCAAAGTGTTAGCGTAATCCGTTGCCCCGAAATAAATACCGTATCCATAGCCGCCCGATACAGAGCCGCTTATCAGCTTCGCGTCAACTTGCACGGTATAATTGGCCCCGAGATTGGCTTCCAGAAAAGTCCTGTTTTCACCGCTATTGACGCCATTAACACCACCGTAATATTTTCCGTCAATTACCTTCCAGTTGTTGCTGCTCTTATACCATCCATTGGAATTGCCATCATTAAAATTATCATTGACCAAGTTGCCTGCTGCCGGCAGGGAGGCGTAATGAATCGAACAGCCGACCGATGGATAACCCGGCTGTGTTTGATCGCTAACCAGCCAGGCATAGACCCCGCCGGATGGACACTTGTAACGACTGCTAATAACGAGGGAAGGGGCGTCATTATTCATATCAGCTGTGCGTTTGTCCTGTTCAATATTGTGGCGGTTGGAAAGGCAGGCGGCTGCACGGGCCTTTTCCGTATAGGCGACGAAACGGGGAACGGCGATGGAAATCAGCGCGGCAAGAAGCGCTATTACTATCAACAATTCTAGAAGTGTATAACCCCGTATCCGACTTTTTTGTTTCATTGCTTCACCTCCGGCACCGGGTTTTTCCTGCTGACTTGCAGAAGAGACAGTCTGTGACGTTTCGGATCGGGGCAGTTAACGATCCGGTTCCCATTTATCACCTCCACACGGTAAGGCTGATTGCTTGCCGGGCAGACCAATCCTTCTTCGGGGGCTTTTTTGCCCTCGCCCAACCCCTTGGAGATAAGCCACAGATTGCTGATGCAGTGGTCCGCCACGGTGTCGGTAGCGTAGCTTCCCTGGCGAATCGGTTTTGGTGGATCGAAGGCAGCCATCAGCCGCGGATATTGAAAGGCGATAATGCCCAAAGAAATTCCCAGAACGGCGAACTTCAGCACCGGCCACAGCCATTTTATTTTTTGTGGTTTCTTTGCTTTTTCATTATCCTTCTCAATCTGTTCTTCGGCCAGCGCGATCCGGCAGCTGTTACACAACAGATCATCAGTTCCTCCCGATGCTTTTTCATTTAGCGGAACACTACACCTCCGGCATTTTTTAATCTGGTTTGTGGAAGCTGTCATTTTTTCCTCCTTTTATTTCTTTTGTTCAAGACGTTGTGGACCCGCGAAAGGAGCAGCTCCTTCCGGATTGGTTTTCTAATGAAATCCAAGGCGCCCAATTCGAAACCATGTATCTCATCTTGTTCGCTGGCACTGCCGGTCAGGAAGATAATCGGTGCGACGATCCCTTTCTGATTGATCATTTCGGTCAGTTTAAAGCCGTCCAGGTTAGGCATGTTGATGTCCGAAAGGATCAGGTCAAAATCCTTCTGCTCGAGACGTGTCAGGGCTTCTATTCCGTCTCCGGCTATGGTCACATCATAGGGAACGCTCTCCAGAATGCGGGCAATTAGTTTCTGTGTATCAAAATCGTCCTCAACCAGCAAAATGGCTCCGGACCATTTCACTGCTTTCAGAGAGCTCTCCGCATCCAGGCTTGATGGCTTGCTTTTCCTGGTAATCTTTTCTTCCAGAAGAATTTTCTCATTGACATCTTTGAGGGCGACAGTCAAAGTCCGGACCTTCTCCGCCGCGTGATTGCTAATCAGATAATCACCCCGCTTCTGGATGAACGATCTAATTCCGGCGATCGGTTCCTCCGATCTGACCATATCTGCGACTTCCGGATCGAAGCGGATGATTTCGTAAACGGCCTCCCGGCTGAAATAACCTGTCTGGCCGCATTGCGGACACCCTACGGGATGGGCCGTCTCAGATGGAATCTCCGCCGTAAAAGGCCGTAACTGATCCCGTTCCTTCTCTGATATGGGTTTGACGACTTTGCAATGGGGGCAGAGTTTCTTTATTAACCGTTGGGCAACAATCCCGAGAATGGAATCGGCCATTATCCCGCGGGTGATCCCCAGCCGTTCCAGGCGAAAAATTGCCGTGGTTGCATTGGAGGTGTGGAGTGTCGAGATCGTCAGATGACCGGTGCTAGCAAAATCCATCGCGACCCGGGCCGAATAGTTGTCCCGCACCTCGCCGATGAAAAGAATATCAGGATCTTGTCTTACCGATGATTTTAATAGCGCGTCGAATGTCACTCCTCCCTTTTCATTCACTTGCTGTTGGTTAGCAAAAGGTATCCGGTATTCCACTGGATCTTCGACCGAAATCAGGCTTCTTGTCCGGCAGTCGATATGGGAGAGCAGACTGTAGATTGTTGTTGTTTTGCCAGACCCGGTGGGCCCTACGATCAACAACAGCCCCTGATGACGGTTGGTGGAATCGGTTATAATCCGGACTTGATCATCTGTCATTCCCAGGGATTGCAGTTCCGTGGCTTTGACCTCCGGTTCAAGCAGGCGCAGGATCAGACTTTCACCTGAGGGGGTAGATGTTGTGGCCAACCGTAGTTTGAATGTTCTTCCGGCAATCACTGCCTCTACTGCCCCATCCTGGGGTTTTCTCCTCTCGGTGATGTCCAGTCCGGCGACTGCCTTGAGGCGGCTGATCAGCATAACGCCGGTCGTGTTTTTCAGACGGTAGATGTCCCGCATATCCCCGTCGATGCGGAAGCGGATTAGTATGTGGTCCACCTTCGGTTCGATATGAATGTCGCTCGCCCTTTCATAAACAGCGGAAGAGAGGATGTTGTTCGCGATGGCCACGATCGGTCCTTTTTCCACATCGTTTAACGATATTTTTTCGTCCGGGTCGGCCGGAATCTCACCGGGCTTTTCCCTGCGAATCGTGGACATTGTCACCGGTTGCTCTATGGGCTGGTCGAAAAGCATTTCTATATGATCCGGTTCGGCCAGATTCAGGAGCGTACCGGGCTGCAGACCGAAAAATTTTTTCAAGGTATCGAGGAGCATCCAGTCAAAGGGGTTGCCCAGCACAAATGACTTTCCGAACGTTTCATCATCCATCACCACAACATGGTTTTCCCGGGCGAAAGAGGCAGGTATAATACCAAGCAGAAGATTGGCCGGATTGATCGGAGAAAGCAGGGGAAAGGACAGAAACTCGGCCATCCAGGCGGTCATCTGCCCCCGGGGGATGCCCATTGGCTCACAGATATTGTAAATGTCCAGCGGTGCTGTTCCGGTCAGCCGATCACTGAGTTCCCGGGAAAGGTCAAGCCGGTCAATCAGCCATTGCTTGAACTGTGAAAAATTAACAGATGGCACCGTTCCATCCCACAAGACCACCCTCTTCTTTAGCTCTTTCCAGTGGATTCTCGTCTTGAGGTGCTCTTCGGCCTTGGCCAGCAGACCCTCTTTTTGGATCGGCTTCGCAATGTAATCCACCGCACCGACGGCAAATGCCTTTGCCCGATCATCTTCTCCGTCCAGAGCCGTCAGAAATATTACGGGGATATAGGCCGTTTCCTGATCCACTTGCAACTGTGAACATACTCCAAACCCGTCGATATCCGGCATCATGACATCCAGCAAAATCAGATCAGGCTTATTTTTGCGGGCTTCGGCTAGCCCCTGCCTTCCATCCTCGGCAGTGATAACGGCGTAGCCTGCGTCTGTTAAAATCTTTCCCAGCAGATTTCGGACGTCGCGGTCATCATCAATACACAGAATTACGGACATCTTTTCCCCTTCCTTTGCGTCAAAATAACCTCATGAACGTATCCGACAATCCATGATGATGTTTTTCGTCACGCTGGTCAACTATTTTCAGTAAAGCTTAAATCCCTGGCACAAAACTGGTTGCGCCCATTACGTTTAGCAACATATAGCATGGAATCGGCGGCCTCTATCAATTGCAAAGGTGTTTCGCAATTCTTGCCGGGAATGGATGTCGCCACGCCGATACTGATCGTGACATGTCCGGCAACCGGCGAATGCGCATAGGGGATATTCAGATTTCCTATCCCCGTTACCAACGTTGTGGCGATATAGATCGCTCCGTCGTAATCCGTTTCCGGGAGGATAACAGCAAATTCCTCGCCACCATAGCGGGCAAGCAAATCGGCTGGTCTCTGCAGCATATCCTTCAGCCCTTGGGAAATTCTCCGGAGACAATTGTCACCTGAAGCATGGCCATAATTGTCATTATATCCCTTAAAATGATCCACATCGGACATGATGAGAGACAAGGGGAGATTGTTGCGCATGGCGCGTTTCCACTCCAGTTCGAGCACCTCGTCAAATTTGCGGCGGTTGTAGATGTTTGTCAGGCCATCAATGGCAGCCAGCAGTTCCAGCATCTCTGTTTTCAACTTCAGATCCAGCTGTGTTCGCACCCTTGATTTGATGATGGGCGGATAAAAAGGTTTCCGAATATAATCCACCGCACCCATCGAGAGCCCCTTATCCTCATCGGCATCATCGTCCTTTGCCGTGATGAAAATGATAGGAATATCCTTTGTCGCTTCCTCCTCCTTCATTTTCCGGCAGACCTCGTATCCATCCATCCCCGGCATTGTGACATCCAGCAAAATCAGATCCGGCTTATTATTCTGGGATTCGATGAGCCCCTGCTGACCATTCTCGGCCTTGATAACTTCATATCCCATTCCTGTCAGAATATTTTCCAGCAGATTCAGTACGTCGCGGTCGTCGTCGATACACAGGATCTTAGTCCCGGAATATATGGTTACGGACATCTCCTTCTCCTTTTTTGCAACCCAAATAGTCGCATGAACGTCTCCGACAATCCTTCAGAATGTTCCCGTGTTACTTTTCCACTAACATCAGTCATAGACAATCTCTACCTGACACAGATAATCATCAAGCCTTTTCACCTGCTGGCGGATATCCTTATCCCGCCCTTCCTTTGCGGCCTTTTCCATCAGCATGCCGATATCGGTGATAGTTTCAAATCCATAGCCTCCGCCGGACCCTTTCATGCTATGCCCGATAATTCGGACCGCATCCATGTCCTTTTTTTCGAGTGCGGCGGAAATGGCGGCAATATCTTTTTTCCGGTTGGCCAGATAGCCGGGAATCAGATCAGCCAGATCATTATCAACATGCGCAATTATCTTTCCTGACTGCTGTTCTTCCATATTCGCAACACCTCCTTATCCGGTCATATTCCACTTTTGATTTGAATATCCAATTTTCAAGTTGTCCGAGTCTCGCGTAACTTGACCCGCCCTACATTTCGTAATGGGCAATTGGATATTGATTATTCATCTCTTTCCTTTTTTGGTTCCTTTCACTTTTATATCCGTCGATCCCACAGTACCGGGAGTGGCAAATTTCCGGATAGTCTCTAAAAGCATCGGCTTGCGGATGGGTTTCGTCAGGTGAGCATCACAGCCTGTTTGGAGACTTTTCTCTATGTCTCCCTTGAGGGCGTGAGCCGTCAGGGCAACAATGGGTGTGGGCTTGCGGCCCTCCT
>Ga0208102_1000157_pt1 | contig 32607 bp, 28 predicted proteins | sample CryBogmetaGMA17M_FD_184549 | JGI IMG/M metagenome (GOLD analysis project Ga0208102, IMG submission 184549) | Freshwater microbial communities from Crystal Bog, Wisconsin, USA - MA17M (SPAdes) | ecosystem: Environmental > Aquatic > Freshwater > Lake | place: Crystal Bog, Wisconsin, USA...
GCTTTTACCATATAATAATCTCCTCAATTTTTTATACCAAGTTGCTTTCAAATATTAGCCCTACTTAGCTTCGCACGTGGGATAATTCGACTAGCGCTTCGAACTTCACTTCGTTCGTTTTCAGCGAGTCTCATTAAAGGTTGATTTACCGGGCATAATACCAAGTAAGCTTTCAAAAAGTTATATTTTTTTTGAAAGCAACTTGGTATTACTTAATCAGCCCGTAATCGACCATAACCTTCTTTAACTTTTCATAATTTACTTCAGCCATTTTGCATAGAGGTAAACGATATTCATATTTAATTTTACCCATCAGCGCCAACGCCGCCTTTACCGGCGTAGGATTGACTTCGATAAATAGAACATCAAACAACTTGTTCATCTTTTTATGCAAAGCCTTAGCCTTGTCCATATCCTTAGCCTCAACTGCATCCACCAGAGCAGCCATATCCGCAGGCACAACGTTGGACGCGACAGAAATAACTCCTTTACCGCCAATAGCCATAAGCGGCAGAGTGAATACATCATCGCCCGATAAAACCGCGAAATCATCACCGCACAGATCAATAATATCACTCATCTGCTTAATTGAACCGGTTGCCTCTTTGATGCCGACTATATTCTTAATTTTTGCCAGCTTGGCGACCATTTCCGGCATGATATTTACACCGGTTCTGCCTGGTATATTATATGGAATTATCGGTAGGTGAACACTTTCTGCTATAGCTTTAAAGTGCTGATAAATACCTTCCTGCGTGGGACGATTATAATAAGGAGCCACTATCAGCGCCCCGTCTGCGCCGGCATCATAAGCGTGCTTTGTCAGCCTCAGTGCCTCTGCCGTACTGTTTGATCCCGTACCGGCAATTACAGGAACTCTTTTTTTCACCGCTTCGATTGTTATTTCAATAACCCGGTCGTGTTCGTCATGGGAAAGTGTCGGCGACTCTCCGGTAGTACCGCAAGGAACGATACCGTCTGTTCCACTAATAATCTGAAATTCAATAAGTTCCCGCAGCGCCTCCTCATCAACTTTCCCGTTTTTAAAAGGCGTAACAATCGCAACTATTGCCCCTTTAAACATATATAGGCCTCCTCTGAACCTTGTTCATTTATAATTTATTTCTGCCGCGGATGCTTCCTGGCAAACGCCGGCATCATCACATAGAATTAAACGATAATTGTAAATTTTTCCTTTGACAACTTCTTTGTCAGTATAACTCAGGATACTTGGTACTTTATTGTCCAATATAATACCTTTTATCTGCATTTGGTTAATGCGATCAAATGTTCGAGGACAATCCTTGCATTCGTTTCCGGCGCTACCAACCTCACTTTTCTCTATATTAATATAATTAATTTTCCCATCTCTATCCTGGAAATTCCATTTCAGCATTACGGCATCATCTCCGGGTATCGCTTGCATATCTTTTACGATCAGTCGGTAATCAGGTATGGATCGCATGGCTTGCGGATTGGATTTTAGGCCACAGCCAATGATAACAAATAATAACATCAGGCAAACAAATACACTATTTTTACCTTTAGCTCTTTTCAAATTCTCTGATCCTTTCCTGTACTGCTACGGTTGCCGTTCCGCCTTTATGATTACGCGAATTAACCGCTTTTTCCAGTTTTATTTTTTCTTTAATGTCCTGGGCAAAACCGTCATAAAATTTCTGATACTCTTTTAGATTTAAATCGTCCAATCCTTTTTTATTCTTCATGCAGTAGGTGACAATTTTCCCGACAATTTCATGAGCCTGACGAAAAGGCATGCCTTTTTTAACCAGATACTCAGCGATTTCTGTTGCGGTGGAAAAACCTCCCCGCGCGGCTAAATACATTTTGGCGGCATTAAACTTTGTATGACTGATCATTTCCGTAAAGATGGACAGACAATCCTTTACCGTATCTACTGCATCAAATAACGGTCCCTTATCTTCCTGCAGGTCACGGTTGTAGGTCATGGGCAAACCTTTGAGCAAAGTCATTATCGCAAAAAGGTCACCATAAACCCGACCAGTTTTTCCTCTGATCAACTCAGCAACATCGGGATTTTTCTTCTGCGGCATGATGCTGCTGCCGGTGGTATAGGCATCAGATATTTCAATGAAACTAAATTCATCCGATGACCATAAAATCAAATCTTCACAAAAACGGCTCAAATGCATCATGATCAGTGCAGATGAAAAAATGAATTCGGCGATAAAGTCCCTATCAGCAACCGTATCCATGCTGTTATTGCTTATTTCCGGAAAATTTAATATTTTTGCAGTTTGCTTACGATCAATCGGCAGACTTGTTCCTGCAAGTGCCGCGGCACCAAGAGGCAAAACATTAAGTCGAGTTTTACAATCTCTCAGCCTTTGTCCATCACGCGCGAACATTTCCGTAAAAGCAAGTAGATAGTGAGACAGCAATACCGGCTGCGCCTTTTGCATGTGCGTGTATCCGGGCATAATTGTCTTGATCTCATTTTTGGCTAATTTAACCAGCTGAGTTTGCAATTGAACCAACAGGGCAAGTATCAGTTCAATCTCAGCCCGCAGGAAAAGCCTTGCATCAAGGGCAATTTGATCGTTGCGACTTCTGGCCGTATGCAGTTTTCCTCCCGTTTCACCTATACGTCGAATTAGTTCCTTTTCAATCGCCATGTGAATATCTTCATCAGATGCGTTAAATTTAATTTTTTCTTTTTCTATGTCTGCCAAAATACTTTTCAGGGCGGATACAATCTTTTGCGCATCGACCTTGCCTATTATGCCCTGCGAGGCAAGCATCGTGGCATGAGCGATCGAGCCTTCAATATCGTGACGATAGAGCCGTTGATCATAATGAATGGAGGAAGTAAATTTCTCCACACTTTTCGCTGTCGGTTTTTGAAACCGTCCGCCCCAGGGTTTTTTCCTGTCCGCCATGAATTTATCCCAATTTGCTATCGAACATTAAAGGTTTTATTTACCGGGCATAATACCAAGTTGCTTTCAAAAATTAATATTTTAATGTTTGAAAGCAACTTGGTATAATCTCCGCATCATTACTTTTTACTTTTCAACATACTCTGGATTCGAAGACGCAAGCCATTTAACCTGATGAATCCTGTTGCATCCTGCTGGTTGTACACCTGATCTTTCTCAAAAGTAGCAAAGGCTTCACTGTAAAGAGATTGAGGCGATTTGCGTCCGACAACAATACAGTTTCCCTTATATAATTTCAAGCGCGCCGCGCCGGTAACATTTTCCTGAGTAGCGTCGATGTAAGTCTGGAGCGTTTTCATCTCCGGCGAATACCAGAAACCATTATAAACAAGTTGGGCATATTTGGGTATCAGAGAATCCCTCATCATCATAACCTCGCGATCCATCGTTATGGATTCCACCGCGCGATGCGCCGCCCACAATACTGTTCCGCCCGGCGTTTCATAAACGCCTCTGGATTTCATTCCGACAAACCTGTTTTCAACCATATCTACCCGTCCAATCCCGTTTTCACCGCCAACAGTATTCATATAATCCATCAGCTTTGCCGGTGACATCTTTTTGCCGTTTACCGCCACAGGGTTTCCCTTTTCAAAATCAATTTCCAGATAGGTCGGTTTATCCGGGGCGGCTTCGGGAGATTTTGTCAGCACAAAAATATCTTCGGGCGCTTCAGCCCACGTATCTTCCAGGATTCCTCCTTCATGCGATATATGCAGCAGGTTTCGATCAGAACTATAGGGCTTGGCTTTCGTCAGCGGAACAGGTATTTTATGCTTATCAGCATAATCGAACATGGATTCCCGGGAGTTGAATTTCCAGTTATCGTCCCGCCAGGCCGCGATAATTTTAATTGCCGGATTCAGAGCGATAAAAGTGAGTTCGAATCTGACCTGATCGTTCCCTTTTCCTGTCGCGCCGTGAGACACGGCATCGGCGCCTTCCAGTTTGGCTATTTCTATTTGCCGTTTGGCAATGAGTGGCCTGGCCAGCGATGTGCCTAGAAGATAGGTCCCTTCATAAAGAGCATTCGCACGCAACGCGGGGAATACAAAATCTCTGGCAAATTCTTCCTGCAAATCTTCGATATATATTTTACTGGCTCCGGTATTGATTGCTTTTTCTTTCAATCCGGTTAATTCCTCTTTCTGTCCTAAGTCCGCAGCAAAGCATACAACTTCACATTTATAAGTTTCGATCAACCACCGCACAATTACCGATGTATCCAAGCCGCCTGAGTATGCTAAAATGACTTTATTAATTTTTCCTGACAATTCTGATTCCTCCTAACCCCGATAAACGGGATAAATGTGTTAACGAAATTATTTTCTGCCACTCTTTTCAGTACCCCTTGAGGGGTGAATAATGCAACAAATAATTTCTAACTTATTAAAGTAAAATTTCTAGTATTGCCTTTTGCACATGAAGACGGTTTTCCGCCTCATCAATTACCACTGAGTGAGGACCGTCAATAACATCGGCAGTTATCTCCTCGCCGCGATGCGCAGGCAGACAATGCATTACTATTGCGTCTTTTTTAGCTTCTGCCAAAAGCTTTTTATTTATCGAATAATTTTTAAATATTTTTTTTCTTTCCGTATCCTCGGCCTCCTGACCCATGCTTGTCCAGACGTCTGTATAAAGCACATCAGCATTTCTTACCGCCTCTCGGGGGTCACTGTAAAGCATTATACCTTCACTGGCTTCCCTTGCGCATTTAGTCATAATCTTTTTATCCGGTTCATAACCTTGAGGACAGGCCAATGCTAATTGAATTGGCAATCTGGCAGCCGCTTCAATCCAGCTGTTCGCTATATTATTACCATCGCCTATATATGCAATTTTCAGCTTTTCATAAGAGCCTTTCTTTTCTTTAATTGTGAAAAGGTCGCTCAAAATTTGACACGGATGCGATAAATCGGTCAAACCATTAATTACGGGAATGGTTGCATATCTGGCAAATTCTTCCACACTGGCCTGAGCAAAAGTTCGAATCATTATGCCATTCAAATAACGCGACATCATCCGGGCCGAATCGGCAATAGTTTCTCCGCGGCCTATTTGTGTATCGCGGGAATTTAAAAATAAGGCGATACCTCCCAACTGATACATGCCGACCTCAAATGAAATTCTTGTCCTGGTCGAAGATTTATCAAAAATCATCCCCAGGGTTTTTCCTTTAAGGGACGTATGCTCTTTTCCTTGTTTTAGGAGCGTCTTGAGCCTGGCCGCTTTTTTCCAAATTTTTTCAAAATCCGACGTTTCCAGATCGTAAATGCTCAGTAAATCTTTTTTCATCTACCCTCCATCACCGCATCAAGTATATCGATTGCCTGATCAACTTCCTGTGTTGTAATGATGAGCGGCGGCACAAAGCGCAGAGTCTTCCCCCCGGTGCAATTAATCAAAAGTCCTCGCTTCATGCATTCATTGACAATATCACTGCCTTCTACGCTTAGTCCGCAAGCCAACATTAGTCCCCTACCCCGAACTTCAGTAATTATATGATGCTTTTGCCGCAGTTTCAACAACTGAGACAGAAAATATTCTCCAGTTCTGCATGATTGTTCCAAAAAACTATCTTTTAGCATTGTTTTAACTGTAGCAACAGATGCAGCCATAGCCAGAGGATTGCCGCCAAAGGTTGACGCATGATTACCGGGGGAAAAAGCTTTGGCAATTTCATTTGTCGCCAGCATTGCGCCAACAGGGAAACCATTTCCCAATGCCTTAGCCAGAGTCATTATATCCGGTTTAATCTTTGAATATTCATAAGCAAATAATTTTCCGGTACGCCCCATACCTGTTTGCACTTCATCCATAATTAATAAAATTCCGTGCCGGTCACAAATATCCCGTACACCGGCTAAATATTGAGCATCGGGAATGATGACGCCTCCTTCACCCTGAATCGGCTCCAGCATTATACCGCACGTCTTCAATGTAATGGCTTTTTCCAGTGCCTTTAGATCATTAAAAGGTACATAACTGAAACCTTCGAGCAGTGGCGTAAATCCAAATTGAAATTTTTCCTGACCTGTCGCGGTAATCGTGGCCATCGTCCGGCCATGAAAGGAATCCTTCATTGTGATTAATTCAAATTTATCCGGCCCCATATTTTCATGAGCGTATTTTCGCGCCAGTTTAATTGCCGCTTCGTTTGCTTCCGCGCCGCTGTTACAAAAGAAAACTTTATCCGCGAAAGAATTTTCCACAAGCAAGCTTGCTAACTTCGCCTGCGGTTCTGTATAATACAAGTTGGAAACGTGCATTAAATTATCTGCCTGATTTTTTATGGCAGCGACTATATTGGGGTGACAGTGCCCGAGGTTACAGACGGCAATTCCGGCTACAAGATCAAGATACTCCCTGCCATTTACATCCCAAAGCCTTGCGCCCAAGCCTTTTACCATGGCAACAGGAAACCGTTTGTAGGTATTCATTATATTTTCATCAGCCAAAAGCATTATTTCTTTTTCTGTCATTTTATTTACCTCATTATTTAAGGCTTTGTAAAAAGCTCCAGAGACAAGGCGTGCAAAACCATCGAAATGAGGCGTATTTTTTTATACGCCCAATGACGAAAGGCTGTAGCACAACGCAGTATATGGACTTTCTACGAAGCCGTCATAGAACTATTTCCGTACCAATTCCTTTATCAGTGAATATTTCCAAAAGAATTGCGTGCTTCAGGCGACCGTCAATAATGTGCGCTTTTTTTACGCCGCTTTTAAGAGCCTTCAAGCAGCATTTAACTTTGGGAAACATCCCGCCTTCTACGACACCAGCAGCAATCAGTTTCATGGCTTCTTTATCACTCATGGCGTTGATGAGCTTCTTATCTTTGTTGAGCACGCCTTCCACATCCGTTAGAAGCAATAGTTTTTCCGCTTGCAGGGCTGCTGCAATTTCTCCTGCGACAATATCGGCATTGATGTTATAAGTTTCTCCCGCATCGCCAATTCCTGTAGGCGCTATTACCGGAATAAAAGCATTCTGGCTGAGGGAAACAATTAATTCCGAATTGATAGCTTTTACCTTTCCCACCAATCCTATATCGATAATTTCCGGCGGTGTGTTCTTTACTTTTTCTTCGCTTAGATAATACTTTTCCGCCTTGATCAGGTTACCATCCTTACCGCTCAATCCCACGGCATTTCCGCCATGCCGGTTAATCAAACCAACTATTTCTTTGTTAACCATTCCAACCAGAACCATTTCGACAATATTCATGGTTTCTTCATCAGTTACCCGCAATCCTTGGATGAACTTTGATTCCTTGCCGAGTTTTTTGAGCAATTCCCCTATTTGCGGACCACCGCCATGAACGACAACCGGATTAATGCCAATATACTTCATCATGACTACGTCCTGGGCAAACTTATCTTTTAATTCATCATCAACCATGGCATGGCCGCCGTATTTAATGACAATTGTTTTATTATAAAATCGTTTAATGTAAGGCAGAGCTTCGATCAATATCTCCGCCCTTTCCATCGAACTTTGAATATTTCCCATTTTCAACTCCATTTTACAAAATGTACCGACTTAGATCTTCATCTTCGACGATATCATCGAGTTTTTCCTGTACGTATTTGGCGTCAATCTTTATTTCTTTTTCTTTCATGTCCGGTGCTTCAAAAGATATTTCATCCAATAAAGTTTCCATAATTGTATAGAGTCTTCGAGCACCGATATTTTCCATTCTTTCATTTACTAATGTTGCCACTTGAGCAATTTCGGCCACGGCATCATCGGTAAATATTATTTTAATGCCTTCCGTGGCCATCATTTCCGTATATTGCTTGACAAGCGCGTTGTTCGGTTCCGTTAAAATACGAATGAATTCTTCCTTGCCTAATGAATCCAATTCTACTCGAATGGGAAAACGTCCCTGCAGTTCAGGAATTAAATCAGAAGGCTTAGATGAACTAAACGCGCCCGCCGCGATAAAAAGTATGTGATCCGTTTTTACCATTCCATAACGGGTATTTACATTGGAACCTTCCACTATCGGCAGCAAATCTCTCTGGACACCTTCACGCGATACATCCGGGCCGTGCGGTGAATCACTGCCGACAATTTTGTCAATTTCATCGAGAAATATTATTCCCGATTGTTCTACCCTCTCCACAGCAGTTTTTGTTACCTTTTCCATATCGATCAGCTTTTGTGCTTCTTCTCCCGCCAGAATTTCCATTGCCTCCGGGACCTTGACAGTTCTTTTTTTCTTTTTCTGCGGCATCATGTTGCCCAGCATATCTTTGATGTTTAGCCCCATATCCTCCATGCCCGCTGCAGAAAATATTTCAATCATCGGGCCGCTTCTTGGCTCGCTAACTTCTAGTTCCACAACCCTGCTGCTAAGCTTTCCATCTTTAAGTTGTTTGCGTAACTTTTCTCGAGTTGAATCGTATTTCTGCGGTTGCTCCAAAACAGGCTCAATATTTTCGGTGTGCACAGAATCATCGAGCATTTCATTTACTTTCATTTCCGTAAGTCTCGGCGGCAACAAAATATCAAGCAGTCTTTCTTCCGCTATCTCGGCCGCCTTGGCACGCACGTTTTCCTGTTCTTCGGATTTGGCCATATTCACGCTGAGCTCAACTAAATCACGAACCATCGATTCCACGTCTCTTCCTACATAGCCGACTTCCGTAAATTTGGAAGCTTCCACTTTGAGAAAAGGTGAATTATCCAGTTTAGCCAATCTACGGGCTATTTCAGTCTTGCCAACACCTGTAGGCCCGATCATGATTATATTTTTCGGCGATATTTCCTCGGCCAGTTCCTGTGGCACATTTTGTCTGCGCCACCTGTTGCGCAGCGCAATAGCTACAGCCCTTTTCGCGTCACCCTGACCGATTATATGCCTGTCTAATTTTGCAACTATTTCGCGGGGTGTTAACCCATTGCTTATCATATAATAAACCTACTCTCTGATTTTGCTCTTTTTTGTTTCTTTTGTTTTATCACTTGCGATTTCAATTTCTTCCATTGTTACATTACTATTAGTATAAATACAAATATCCGCCGCTATTTTCATGGCTTCTTTAGCAATTTCTGTTGATGACAAAGTACTGTGACGCACCAGAGCGCGTGCCGCCGCCTGCGCATAAGGCCCGCCAGAACCTATGGCCATAACATCATCATCAGATTCGATTACATCGCCATTGCCGGAAATGATCAGTGAGTGATCCCGGCTTACCGCAATCATCAATGCCTCCAAATGCCGCAATACCCGATCTGTACGCCAATCCTTTGTCAATTCTACTGCCGCCCGTAATAAATTGCCGTTATATTGTTCCAGCTTCTGATCGAAGCGATCAAACAGGGTAAAGGCATCGGCTGTAGCGCCGGCAAAACCTACAATAACTTCATCATTATAAAGCCTTCTTACTTTACGGGCTCCATGTTTCAAGATTGTCGTATCCAAGGTAACCTGACCATCACCGGCTACCGTTATTCTACCATTATGCTTTACTGCCAATATTGTGGTGCTTCTTATCGTCATTGTTTCTCCTTAAGTTCTTTCTTAGCACGCGGATGAGCTTTGTCGTACACTTCCATCATCCGGTTGATATTTACCGCCGTATATTTCTGTGTTGTGGAAAGGCTCTCATGTCCCAGCAGTTCCTGAATCGACCGTAAATCCGCTCCGGCATTCAGAAGATGCGTGGCAAAACTGTGGCGCAATGCGTGCGGACTTATCTTGCGGCCTATACCGCTTCTCACTGTTATTGCGTCAACTATACGGGCAATGCTTCTTGCAGTTATTCTTTTACCCCGTGCATTTAAGAAAAGAGGATTCTTAAAGAGACTATCATCACCCTTTTTTCTAGCCTCTGTGGTCTTCTTTATATACTCGTCAATAGCTTGCAGAGCCTTCTGCCCAACCGGCACTATTCTTTCTTTTTTCCCCTTCCCGCGTAATTTAACTAACGCCTGTCTAAAATCAAAGTCGGTCACGTTTAGTCCCGCCAGTTCGCTTAAGCGCAGTCCGGAAGAATAAAATAATTCCAGCATAGCGTGATCGCGCAAACCTGAAACCGAATTATCACCTTGATCGCCCAAAAGCTGGAAAGTCTCATCTACCGAAAGAAAAGTAGGTATATATTTTTCTATTTTCGGCGTCTGGACCATTTCTGCCGGATTATTTTTAATTTTTCCGGCACGTAACAAATACTTATAAAAAGACCGTAACGAATATATCTTACGATTCACTGTGACTTTTTTTACTTTTTCACGATATAGATGACTCAAATATGTGCGAATAGTTTCCGGTTCAACATTAATTAATGCATCGTTATTTTTTATTATATCACTTTCTTGCAGGAAACTGTTGAATTCCTCAACATCCGCAATATAGGCTTTCAGTGTATGTTTAGAAACATTTCGCTCTACTTCCAGGTAAATTTGAAAATCAGCAATGAGTTTTTCCATATAATCTATAATAGTCAGTTATCATATATAACGATAGTCCCACTTAGTCGTAGATGCCCTTTAGGGTACTTCGCTTCGGGGATAATTCGACTTACGCTTCCTATAGTCAGCTTGGCTCAAATCCCCATTCGTCGTGGATGCCCTTTAGGGTACTGCGCTCAGGGGATAATTCGACTTACGCTTCGAGCTTTACTTCGTTCGCTCTCAGCTTGTCTCATTACATTTTATACTTACCGAAATCTTCAGCGGAAAGATTTTCTAAAAATTCCTTGATCTTTTCTTCTTTCATTTTGTCCAAATCACCGATCTTCATGCCGAAATCAACACTGCGCGCTTTTTCAATAACACTTTCGTCAACAAAAATAGGAACATGAGCCCTCAGGGCCACAGCAATGGCATCGCTGGGACGGGCATCAATAGTAAAATTCTGCCCCTCCCTGCTTAAATAAATATTGGCATAAAAAGTATTATTACGAATATCAACTATTTCTACCCTGCTTACCGCTACATTGAGAATTTTAAAGCAATCATTAAATAAATCATGAGTCATAGGCCGGGAAAAAACAACCTTTTCCAGTTCCGTAGCTATTGCACTGGCCTCAAAAAGACCAATCCAAATCGGTATAGCCTTGTTTTCCTGCAAGTCTTTCAATATAACTATGGGCGTATTGGTAATAGGATCAATCGTCAAGCATGAAACTTTCATTTCAATTAGCATTACCAACCTCCTTAAATATCAACAATTTCCCCCCTTAGTGAATGCAAATACGCTTTGGATATTTTTACATTCACTCTCTTGCCCTTTAATTCCGATTCGCTCTTGAAATTAACAATTTTCCAGGAACTGGTTCTTCCCATCAAATCATTTTCAGAGTTTTTACTTTTACATTCAACCAATAACTCCTGCAAAGAACCTTCCAAAGCAAGATTGGCTTGCAGTGTATGTTGATCCTGAAGAGCTTGCACTTGGGTGAGTCTCCTCGACTTCTCACATTCTTCTATCTTGCCTTCTAGCTTCTGCGCCGCTGTGCCTTTACGTTCAGAATACTTGAATGAAAACGTGGAATCAAACCTGATTTTTTCCATCATGTCAATGGTTTCTTGATAATCATTTTGTGTTTCTCCCGGAAATCCAACGATAATATCCGAGGTAATACTAATATGGGGACTCAATTTACGTAAATGATCAACTTTTTTCATATATTCTTCAACTGTATAACCCCTGTTCATTAATGCCAATATCCGATTGGATCCTGATTGTACCGGAAGATGAATATGCTCGCATAATTTTTCTTCTTCTGCAAAGCAGTTAATCAATTCGTAAGAGAGGTCACGTGGATGTGATGTCATAAATCGGATTCGCTCAATGCCGGAAATTTTGCCGATTTTTTTAATCAAAACAGTAAAATTCAATCCATTGCCCAAAGTCTTGCCATAAGAATTAACATTTTGCCCCAGAAGCGTCACTTCTCTGATGCCACAGTCAGCAAGTTTTATGATCTCCTCGATGATTTCATCAGGCGGCCTGCTTATTTCCGGCCCGCGCAGATAAGGAACCACGCAGTAGGCGCAAAAATTGTTACATCCCTGCATAATAGTCACAAATGCGATCACGGACCCATTTGCAGGCTTTGCATAAATTCCAATCGAATTAAGCGATTCATGAAAATCAACATTGGTAATTTTTTCTCTTTTCCTTTCAACCAATGCTATCATCTCCGGCAAACGATGGATATTTTGCGTACCGAAAACAAAATCCAGATGCGCGACCCTTTTATGAAATCTTGTCCCCAAATGTTGCGCCAAACATCCGCCCACACCAATAATCAATTCCGGATTTTGTTCCTTTAGTTTACTAAGCCTTCCCAGTTCACTGTAAACCTTGTGCGCCGCCTTCTCCCTGATGGAACAAGTATTGAACAGGATCAAATCCGCTAGTTTAACATTATCGGTAAGTTTATAACCGCTATCCGCAAGCAGAGCAACCATCTGTTCGGAATCGTGCACGTTCATCTGGCAGCCGAATGTTTGTATATACAAGAATTTGTTTTTCATCTCATTCTTTTGTAGCAAGTCGCGTTTAAAAGGATACCGAAGCGGCTAGGTGGAGGCTTCGAAAGCGTATATGTAAATACGTTGAGGAAGCCGACGACGCAGCCAACAAAGGTAGCCGAATGAAGGCTGGCTTGCTGTTGTTAAATTTGCGGATATCCTTATTATTTCAACAAAAGTTAGTCAATAGATTTTTAAGATAAGTGCGTATGGATTTGTTAGCCACGACACAGGATATTACTCAAATTTCCAAATTCCTCAACTGAAAGTGTCTCCCCCCGGCGTTTGCCGTCAATACCGGCAATGCTGAGAACTTCTTTAATTTTTTCTTCTTCAACATCAGCCAATAACTTTGATTTTTTCAAATTGTTGATCAGCATTTTCCGGCGCTGAGCAAATGCTGCCTTTACCAGACCTGTAAAAAATATTTCATCCTGCAAATGGACAAAAGGTTTTTCCCGAAAAGAGCCCTTAATCATCGCCGATTCAACTTTTGGCTGCGGATAAAAGCAGGTTGAAGGCACATCAAATATTTTCTCAACTTTCGCGAACATTTGCAGAATGACCGAAGGCACACCATAAATTTTGTTATTGGGGACAGATACCAACCGCTGCACAATTTCATTTTGTAACATCATCATAAAATCGCTGATTACCGGACGGAAAGATATTAAACGAAAAATCAAGGGACTGGATATATTATAGGGCACATTGCCGATTATCTTAATCTTTGAATTATGTGCCTCCGCAACTGAGTTAAAATCAAATTTCAGTATGTCCCCGGAGTACACTTCAACATTATTATACCCTCCTAGCTTGCCTTTTAATACTTCAACCAAATTCCGGTCTATTTCGACAGCGATTAATTTTTTTGCTTTCCTGGCAATCTTCTCTGTCAGTACTCCGATACCAGCGCCTATTTCAACTACGATATCATCCTGGGAAATGTCTGCCGCATCGGCAATTCTATTAATGACATTAATGTCTATAAGAAACGACTGGCCTAATTTTTTATTCGGCTTGATTCCATATTGATGAAGAATTTCCTTGGGTGTGGTCATAATAATTTTTTCATGTCTGCGCTACCAGTGGCCAGCGCGATATCGCATTTAAATTCAAAGAGTCACGACGGCCGCTTTTCAACATAATTTCGCCGATTGCCGCGATCATGGCTGCGTTATCCGTGCATAAAACCACCTGCGGAATGAACAAATCAAATTTGTTCTTTGCTGCAACCTCGGTAAACTTTTCGCGCAATCTGCCGTTTGCAGCTACTCCGCCGCAAACAACGATCCGGTCAATGCCATTATCTTTTGCTGCTGTGATTGTTTTTTCCACCAGTACATCAACTATCGCTTCCTGATAACTAGCTGCAACATCAGGCAATTGGGTTTCGTCAAAATTCCGGCCACGTTTTTTGAGCATCGTCAGCAAAGATGTTTTCAGGCCGCTGAAACTGAAATCTGGAGAATCTTTCATGGCGCGAGGGAAAGCTATCGCTTGTGGATTACCAGTTTTCGCGATCTTATCTATCACTACACCGCCCGGGTATCCAAGGTTAAGAAGCTTTGCCGCCTTATCAAAGGCTTCTCCGGCGGCATCATCGCGTGTCTGGCCGAGCAATTGGAAATCATGATAATTTAAGACCTTATAAATATTAGTATGTCCACCAGAAACAACTAAAGCCACAAAAGGAAATTCCGGCACTTTTTCGGCAAGAAACGAGGCGGTAATGTGCCCTTCGAGATGATTAACTCCAACAAAAGGAATATCGAGCGCATAGGCCAGCGCTTTGGCCGTGGCCAACCCGATAAGCAGCGATCCTATTAATCCCGGACCACGCGTTACCGCAATTCCTTCTATTTTTCTCAGTCCCACACCGGCATCAGACAAAGCCTGCTCAATTGTCGGGTTAATTGCTTCAATATGTTTTCGTGAAGCAATTTCCGGAACAACACCACCGTATTTACTGTGCGCATTGATTTGAGAAGCAATTACATTGGAGAGCATTTTACCGTCTTTAACTGCTGCCGCGGCTGTTTCATCACACGATGATTCAATCCCAAGAACTAACATTACGTCCTTCTTTCTACTTTCATTTTCTCTTTGCTAAAAAAGAATAATCTCTATATAAAAGCAATGAAGATTTGTAAACAAACTTTTGTTCGCAGTCATTTGAGTGGTAAACCGCAATGGAATTTAAAACAGATTTCTTAATTTTGGGCAGCGGCATTGCCGGCCTGAGTCTGGCTATTAAAGCTTCAGGGTTGGGTAGCGTCGCCATAGTAACCAAAAAAGAAAAAACGGAATCAAACACCAATTATGCGCAAGGCGGAATTGCAGCGGTTACCGATAAGACCGATAGTTTTGATGAGCATATTCAGGATACTTTAAATTGTGGTGCGGGTCTTTGTAAAAAGGACGTGGTCGATTTTGTTGTAAGAGAAGCACCCCCAAGAATTCAGGAACTCATTGACTGGGGCGTTAACTTCACTAAATCCGAAACACATCCTCACCTTTATGATTTAGGCCAGGAAGGCGGTCATCACCGCCGACGGGTATTGCATGCCAAAGACCTTACCGGCCGCGAAATCGAGCGGGCGCTCAACGAAAAAGTTTCTGCCCTGAAAAATGTTCATATCTATGAAAACCATATTGGTATTGACTTGATCATTCAAAAGGACAGCTCCGGAAAACCGATAGTCTGTCAGGGTGCTTACGTTCTGGATATAAACAATAAAGAGATTCACACTTACCGAGCAAAATACACGATTCTATCCACCGGAGGCGCGGGCAAAGTATATCTAATTACAACAAATCCCGATATCGCGACAGGAGATGGCATTGCCATGGCTTACCGCGCCGGCGCTAAAATAGCGAACATGGAATTCATTCAGTTTCATCCGACCTGCCTCTACCATCCTGACGCGAAAGCTTTTCTGATTAGTGAAGCCGTCCGCGGTGAAGGGGGAATTCTGCGGTTAAAAAACGGATCAACATTCATGGAGAAATATCATCCCATGAAAAGCCTCGCCCCGAGAGATATTGTGGCCAAAGCAATCGACACGGAAATAAAACAATCGGGTGATGAATATGTGCTTCTTGACATAACTCACCTTGAACGCGAGTTTCTTATTAATCGTTTTCCCAATATTTACGATAAATGCCTTGAGTATGGAATTGATATAACCTCTGACCCGATACCCATCGTTCCTGCCGCTCATTATATCTGCGGCGGCGTTGCTGTCGATTATTGCGGCAAGACATCCATTCCCAATCTTTTTGCCTGCGGTGAAGTATCTTGCACCGGATTGCATGGAGCGAACCGTTTGGCCAGCAACTCTTTACTGGAAGCGGTTGTCTACTCCCATCGCGTCTATACTGAAATTTCCCTGCACTATAAAAAAATAAAACAAAGTGATGCCTGCATTGCACCATGGGATGCAAGCGGCACTGTGGAAAGCGACGATAGCGTGGTCGTCACGCACAACTGGGATGAAATAAGAAGATGTATGTGGAATTATGTGGGAATAGTCCGATCAGACAAAAGACTGGAAAGAGCGGCACGCCGAATCGATCTTATCCAAAAAGAGATTGATGAATATTACTGGAACTTCAAACTCACCAAAGATCTTATCGAACTGCGCAATATTACAACCGTAGCCAAACTGATCGTCCAGAGCGCAAGCCTCCGGAAAGAAAGCCGTGGTTTACACTTTAATATAGATTATCCCGAAACACGCGATGATTTTAAGAAAGACACAATTATTGTCAGAGAATGAGCGTATAGAATCCGCTAACTATTTTTTATCTCCGAATACCCGGTTAAAGATAAAATCTAAATTCTTCAAAAAATTATTCACATTAAAAATTGCTGCCAATTCTTTTTTGGGCAGATATTTAGTTACTGCTGCATCTTTTTCCAATAAATCCCGGAATTCCAAACCTTCCTTCCAGGATTTCATCGCGTTATTCTGGACAATCGCATAAGCGTCTTCTCTGGTTGTGCCTTTTTCAATGAGTGCCAGCAAAACCATTTGCGAAAAAATAACGCCGTGGGTCATATTCAGATTAGAAATCATTCTTTCCGGATAGATCACCAGCTTATCCATCATGTTTGTGAACCGATAAAGCATAAAATCAAGAACAATTGTGGCATCCGGCCCGATGACCCTCTCTACTGAAGAATGACTGATATCCCTTTCATGCCACAGTGGAATGTCCTCAAGTGCGGCAACCGCGTAAGAGCGTATCAACCTCGCCAATCCGGACAAATTTTCCGAAAGGACTGGATTACGTTTATGCGGCATGGCTGAAGAACCTTTCTGTCCGGGCGAAAAATATTCTTCAACTTCTCTTACCTCTGTCCTTTGCAGAAGCCTTATCTCCTGAGCGAACTTATCGAGCGAAGACGCAATAATAGCGAGTGTTGTAAAAAATTCCGCGTGCCTGTCGCGTTGAATAATTTGTGAAGACACAGGCGCAGGCTTTAAACCAAGCCTGCCGCAAACAAATTCTTCCACAAAAGGATCGACAAAAGAAAACGTGCCAACCGCGCCGGATATTTTACCGAAGCTTACAGATTCTTTGGCCTGCATAAGACGTTGGCGGTTGCGCTGCATTTCCTGATACCACAAGGCCATCTTCAGACCGAAAGTGATTGGTTCGGCATGAATTCCATGTGACCTGCCAATCATTAACGTATTCTTATTTTCCAGGGCTCTCCTTTTTAAAACTCCCAATAACTGATCAATATCTTCCAGTAATATTTCAGCCGATTCTTTTAATTGAACACCGAGTGCGGTATCCAGCACGTCGGAAGAAGTCAGACCCATGTGAATAAAACGTCCGTCATCACCGACTTTTTCCGTAAGCGATGTTAAAAAAGCAATTACATCGTGCTTTGTAGTCTTTTCGATCTCATCGATGCGCTCAACATTTATAGATACATTCTCTTTAATATTCTTTAGTGCGCTTTGGGGTATTTTGCCAAGTTTGGCCATTGCCTCACAGGCGAATATTTCTACATCCAGCCATTTCTTATACCGGTTCTCCGGGTTCCAAATTTTTGTCATTATCTCGCGGGAATATCTCGGTATCATGGTTTTCTCCTCATTATTACTTTACTGTTCCTGTGACAACAGAACAGTTGATATACTCAATTTTCTGGACTGTTCAAAAATGTTCAGATGCAAGGCGCGCAAAAAACGAACCGCGAAGCGTATATATTATACGGTGAACGGTGCGTCTTGTAACGCAACGCAGCAGATGAGCGTTTTTCAACAGTCCTAAAATTTGTATTATTACGACTTCTGTCAATCAGTCAAGAATTAAATAGATAAGGATATTCGCGATTGACAATTTTGAACTAAAGGCATACTGCTATTAAACGTTAGGGGAAGTGAAACTTATGGTTGAAGCACAAGGGATTGGTGAGTACAGCTTTTTGGAAGAAATATTTAATAGCATAACTCATGGAGTTGGAGCCTTAGTCAGCATTGCCGCATTGGTTCTTCTGATAGTTTTCTCCAGTATATACGGAAACTTGAGCCATATTATAAGTTGCACAATTTTTGGATTTACACTTGTTTTGCTCTATACTGCTTCAACTCTATATCATAGCTTTCAAAAACCGAAACTGAAGCATCTATTCAAAATATTTGACCATTCCTGCATTTATGTTTTGATTGCCGGAACTTATACTCCATTTATGCTTGTAACTATACGTGGCTTTCTGGGATGGAGCATGTTTGCTTTAGTTTGGTCTTTAACTGCAATCGGAGTTGTGTTCAAAGTCTTTTTCGTCCACCGGTTTAATGTTATTTCTACTATTGCTTATATTTTAATGGGTTGGATCATCATCATTGCCATAAAACCTCTTTTTCAATCATTACCAGGAGGCGGTCTTGTCTTGCTTATCTGTGGAGGACTCGCCTATACATTGGGTACTGTTTTTTATGCCTGGAAGAAGCTTCCGTTCAATCACACAATTTGGCATTTATTTGTCCTTACCGGCAGCGTTTGTCATTTCTGCGCCGTTATGTTTTACGTCATCCCTTTAAATGCTTAACTAATAATATAATCATTATCAGGAGCTTAACCGGATGGTTTTATCTTCTCAAATCATTCTTGAATTATCAGTTTTTAAGTGCTAGAACCGCCATACTGTAAATCTTTATAGTATTAAAAAAAGGAGATAAATATGCGAAAGATTTTCCAATATATATTTTGTTTGCTGATTGTTCTGCTTGTCACCGGGTCACTGTGGGCTAAGGATAAATACACGGTAACCATTTTACCTTTCACACTCAATAGCGCGGATAAAACTGACGATTATCTGAAAAAGGGAATCCCGGAAATGATATCCACGCGAATATCGGTGCCTAATAAAATCGAAGTAACCGATAAAGATGTTGTTCTTGCTGAACTCAAAAAATCTAATATAAAGGAAATATCATTAAGCGACGTATATAAACTGGGAATCAAACTAAAGTCTGATTATGTAGTATGGGGAAGCATCAATAAAATAGGCAACTCTTTGAGCATTGACGGGAAATTGATTGATGTTGTCGCCTCTAAATCGGACATAGGTATCTCCGCTCAAGCACAAAATTCCGATGAAGTAATACCAAAGATTAACGATTTTTCTCAAAAAATCGTGCAGCATATTCTCGGCACATCAACACAGCAGGCAGCACCAGCAGTTGCCGCTACTGGTCCTTCTAAACCAATTGCTCCGGGAGTTTCCCGCGAATCTCAAATAATTGCCGGGATGAAAGCCGGTGGTAAAAAAGGAACTTTAACCTCTGCGATCAATCCGGACTTTATTAACGCTCCTGATCCTTTTAATCGCCAGGGATTTTGGATGAGCCAGAAATTACCCACGGAATTTAAAGGCATGGATATAGGAGATGTAAATGGTGATGGCTTAAACGAAACGGTAGTTATCGACAGAAATAATGTTTACATATATCAGAAAACTGACAAAGAGCTAAAACTACTGGAAAAAATAGCTGGAAAATCTTACGATAATTATCTGGCTGTAGATGTTGCTGATATTAATAAGACCGGCATAAAACAAATATTTGTGACTTCTCTCAATAACACATTGGTTGATTCTTTTGTTCTGCAATTTAAAGACGGCAAATATGTTAAAATCGCATCTGACATACGCTGGTTTTTACGCGTACTTGATACATCATCAGGCATTCCTTTATTAATAGGCCAGGGGTACGGTTTTGATAAACCATTTGATACGCCAATTAATGAAATTGTCTGGAGAGATGGTAAGTATGTTGCTGATCAACGAATGAAGATACCGTTGGGCTTATCTGTTTACGGTTTAAATATTGATAATTTTGGCACGGGCGGCGGTGGCGAAAAAATAATCGCCCTGGATGAGCTTGATTATTTATGCATCTTTGAAAAAACAACTAAACCTTTAACCAGGATTTTCACTTTTGGTTTTTCCAATGATGATTTAATCTGGAGAAGCGATGAATACTTTGGCGGCAGCAATAACTACTTCGAAAATATTGATAAAATGAAACCTGAGGAAAACGAAAAAAGTGCTTTTGTCAATTTACGCATCAATACTTTTGACACGAACAACGATGGGAAAAAAGAGGTTATTATGGTTAAAAATTTATCTTCCGTCGGCCGCGTGTTTAAACATCTAAAGCTTTTTACTTCCAGCGAAATATACAATATGGAATGGGACGGCATGGGTATGGCGGAAAACTGGCGGACCAAAAAAATTAACGGCTACGTGGCCGATTATTGTATTAAAGACATAGACAATGACGGCAAACCAGAAATTGTGCTGGCATTGGTCCAATCTGTCGGTGCTTCTCTGCGTGATAAAAGTGCAATTGTTGTTTACAGGCTGGATACCGGCGGGGCTCAATAAGTCATTGACAAAATTTGTGCTCGTAGATATATCGTCGCACGAACCATATATTTGTGGAAGTATCTAACATTGCAATAGCGGCGGTGTAGCTCAGCTGGTTAGAGCATACGGCTCATATCCGTAGTGTCCCCCGTTCGATCCGGGGCACCGCCACCAAAATCTAGTCTCCCCAGCCATCCGGCGGGGAGACTTTTGTAATTAATTCAGGACCAGCATGGATTTTTCTCTATTTTCTCAAAAAGACATTTTCCCTCAATTTGTAGCGAATAAATTAGACTCAGTTGTAATTGATTATCAAGACCAGCATGAGTTGATTGCTAATAGTAAGAGTACCCCCTATCATCTTGCAGCCGGGGTTGTCCTGCTCATTAATTACAGATCAAATCGGAACAGTTCCGAATATGTTTTCCAGCTGATCAAACGTTCAAACACGGTCACGCAAGCCGGAGATATCAGTTGCCCCGGCGGCATGGTCCATCAACGACTAGATAGAATTTTAAGCCATTTAATAAAAACTGGAATCATTCCCAACTTGCGTGACCATAATTTAAACTCCGCTCAATTTAAAAACAAAGAAACAGCTTACCTGATTCGACTTCTATTAACTACAGCGCTTCGGGAGGCATGGGAAGAAGTTGGCTTGAATCCTTTTAACGTCAAATTTTTAGGAGCGCTACCCTGTTACTCATTGAGCTTCCTTGCTCGAACAATTTTTCCTGTAGTATGCCTGACGACTAAACCATTCCAATATAAACTAAGTTCAGAAGTTGAAAAAATATTAGAAATCCCGGTTGGCTTTTTCTTTGAGCAGTCCAATTATGCCTTGCTGGAAATCAAAACCGCCGCGACTAATAATCCTGAGCATCTGCTGTATCAGATGCCCTGCCTGGTTATTCCTGATGGTCTGGGAGGTGAGGATATTCTTTGGGGCGCCACTTTCAATATCATTACTAATTTTCTACGAATTATTTCTGATGTTAGTTTACCCCCTCCCTCATTTTCTCGAACAATAGATAAAGTGCTAACGAATAATTATATAACTGGAAAACCATGATTTCAAGAAAGGTGTCGTAAATGAAAACAACTAAAAAAGAAACTAACCCTGATCCCATACGCCCTGACCTTGCCGAGGTCATAGCCCGGCATTCTTTCGGCCTTGATAAAAATCGACCCGCCGCGGTGTCTAAACGTCAGCAAAAAAACCGGCGCACGGCGCGGACAAACGTCGAAGATCTCTGCGATAACGATAGTTTCATTGAATACGGCGCTCTGGCCATTGCCGCGCAACGCGGGAGGCGCACTGAAGACGATCTCATCAACAAGACTCCGACCGACGGCCTCATCGCCGGTATAGGATCAGTCAACGGCTCTATTTTCGGTGACGACAATGCCCGCTGCATGGTCATGGCCTACGACTATACCGTTCTTGCCGGCACCCAAGGCTATTTTAATCATAAAAAAATGGATCGCATGTTGAAACTGGCACACGAACAGCGCCTGCCCCTGGTTTTCTTCGCGGAAGGCGGCGGCGGAAGGCCGGGGGATGTGGATGCTATCGGTGTCATGGTGGCGGGTCTGGATTTATCCACCTTTGGCTCATTTGCCAGACTCAGCGGCAGAGTGCCGGTAGTCGGCGTCGTATCCGGGCCATGCTTCGCGGGTAATGCCGCTTTGCTGGGCTGCTGCGATGTGATTATCGCGACAAAGAACTCCAACATCGGTATGGGCGGCCCGGTAATGATTGAAGGCGGCGGCCTTGGTGTTTTTCAGCCGGAGGAAGTCGGCCCGATGGACGTGCAAACTCAAAATGGCGTGGTCGATATTGAAGTGGCCGATGATACGGAAGCAGTCGCTGCCGCCAAACAATATCTTTCCTATTTTCAGGGAACAACTCCTCAGTGGGAAGCCTCCGATCAGCTTCGTCTGCGCGACCTGATACCGGAAAACCGCAAACGCGTTTATGACGTGAGGACAGTAATTAAAGCTATGGCCGATACGGGCTCCTTTCTGGAACTACGTCCCCAATTCGGACTCTGTATGATTACCGGCTTTCTAAAAATCGAAGGCCGGCCGTTTGGTCTGATCGCCAACAACTGCATGCACATGGCCGGCGCGATTGAAGCGGATGGCGCGGACAAAGTAGCTCGTTTAATGCAGATCTGCAACGCGCATGGCTTGCCGATTCTGTCTTTGTGCGACACACCGGGATTCATGGTCGGACCGGAGATTGAGAAAAGCGCGCAGGTGCGCCATGTTTGCCGCATGTTTGTCATCGGCTCGCATTTGTCGGTACCTTACTTTACCGTTGTTTTACGCAGAGGGTATGGCCTCGGAGCCATGGCCATGGCCAAGGGAGGTTTCCATGAATCCTTTTTTACGGCGGCCTGGCCAACCGGAGAGTTTGGCGCCATGGGTCTTGAGGGCGCCGTTAAAGCAGGTTTCAAAAAGGAACTTGCGGCTATTGAAGATCCGCAAGAACGCGAAGGTCTCTATGAAAAACTGGTTGCCCAGTTGTACGAAAGAGGTAAAGCCATCAACATGGCCTCTTATCTTGAAATCGACGCGGTCATTGACCCAGCTGGCACGCGCAATTGGATCATGCAGGGACTGAAATCATCTCCCGCCCGGAAACTCCATGATTCAAGCCATTCATTTGTTGATCCATGGTAAGAACAAAAACTTACAGCTACCGCAAGGCTAAAGAAAATGTCCACCTGAATTTAATATTTTTTGGAGCTTGACTTTTGGGAAGGGCATGTTGTATTTCATCATTGCAATTTTTATCTACAGCAACATCGATACAACAGTACAAATGGGTTGTCTCCTTTATGGAGCGTAACTGCTAGGTGTTTTCCCAAATTAATGCGTGAGGTTATAAGTCACTTTAGTGGCCTGTTCTATGGTTACATAAGATTTTTGTCCTGAAATTTCAATGAGGTGCGGCCAATGGATATGAAGCGTGAATATTACGAGGATATTGAGCTGTTCAAGAGCGGCGTGATTATTTTCTGGACGATCAGCCTGATGGTCGTGCTCTTCACAATCCCTCTCTTTGCCTCAAACTACTGGCTGTATCTTTTCAACCTCATTATGGTTCATGTCATTCTTGCCGTTGGCCTAAATATCCTGGTCGGCTCAACGGGGCAAATCTCGCTGGGGCATGCGGGGTTCTTCGCCATCGGCGCCTACGCGACGGTGCTACTAATGACTAAGTTGCAGGTACCTTTTTTTGCCGCAATTCTTGTCGCTGCATTTATTGCCGCCTTTTTCGGCTTTATACTGGGATTACCGGCCTTAAGACTGGAAGGACCCTATCTTACAATTGCCACACTTGCCTTTGGCCTGGCCATTATGCATATCATTGGTCATACGGAAGTCTTTGGTGGCAGGACAGGCCTTTCCGCGCCTCCTCTGGATGTGGGGATACCGCAACTTGGCTGGAGCATGGTTTTAAAAACAGACTCCAGCAAATATTACCTTATTCTTATTTTCACGATCATCATGGTTCTGGGAGCGATCAATATCTTAAAGACAAAGGCAGGCCGTGCCTTTGTGGCCATTCGGGATAGTGACATTGCCGCGGAGGTCATCGGCATCAATCTGACTATCTACAAAACGCTATCCTTCGCAGTGAGCGCCTTTTACGCCGGAATTGCCGGAGGTCTCTTTGCTTTTGTTCTGGGCTTTTTCGATCCTTTTACTTTTAATTTGCTTCTTTCGATTTATTTTTTAGTCATGATAGTTGTTGGCGGGCTGGGGTCGGTTATGGGGTCGATAACTGGCGCCGCGTTTATAACTTATCTTATGTACGCACTTTTCAAAAACGTTCGGGAAGTCCCCTATGTGGGTAGCTTTCTGGTTATAATTTCAGAGCGATGGCTGACTATTACCGGTATGGATAACATGAGTGCCATAGCGCTGGGTCTGGTAATGATCGGCATTATGTTATTCGAGCCTTTGGGAATATTTGGGGCATGGATTCGAGTTAAAAAATACTGGAAGACATGGCCTTTTTAGTAGTTTCACGTATCACGGGATAATTCGACTTGCAAACTTCAATTCACTTCGCTTTTGAAGTTTGAGTCTCATTACCCTCCGCTGCGCGGGATTGTTCAACTTACCAATTCCGCTGCACTGCGCTTTCGGAATTGGAGTTTCACAATAAAGGGGGAGATATGCCTGTAGGACAGTTGTTAATTGAAGGGTTGGCCATGGGTGCATGCTACGGTCTTTTCGGGTTGGCAATTGTCATCATCTACAAGACATCGGAAGTAGTCAACTTTGCCGCAGGCGAAATGGCCATGTTTTCCACATATATTGTTTTCCATATGTTGGCGGTTTACAATTGCCCCTTTTGGATTGCCTTCCTAATCGCATTGTCCTTCGCCGCTGTATTGGGGGTATTGGTTGAGTATATCTTCCTGCGGCCTGCAAAAAATCCCACCCTTTTGGGTTTAATTGTTATTACACTGGGCATTGAGATGCTCCTGATGGGACTGGCAAGCTGGAAATGGGGTGCCGAACAGCAGGCATTTTATCTGCCTTTCTCCTACAAGGTGACCTATGAGCCGGTCAGCGGCTTCATTATCAGCGAGTGGGCCATTGCGGTTTTCGTTACTGCCGCCGTCATCATGACATCCCTCTATTTTTTCTTCAAGCACACAAAACTGGGGACTGCCATGCGAGCAACTCAACAAAATAAGCACGCCGCTAAAATAATGGGAATCCAAACGGATCATATTTTTGCCTTTGCCTGGGCATTCAGTTCGTTTATCGGCGTGATCGCCGCCACGCTCTTGTCGGCTAAGACTATTCTGGATCCTCAATTTATGATGGAGCCGTTTCTGCGCGCCTTTGCGGCGGCCGTGTTGGGCGGATTGATGAGTATTCCCGGTGTGTTGATTGGCGGCGCGATCATGGGACTTTTAGAAAACTTTTTCGGCTACGCCTGGCCGGCATGGAAACCTATTACGGCGTTTGTTGTGATTGTTTTGGTTCTCTGTGTCCGCCCCAGCGGACTTTTTGCAAAACACTATATCAAGAAGGTATAATTGATGAAGGGAAACGGACATTCCTGGAAAACTGCAAAAGCATGGTTAACAGCGGGGCTTTGTTTGACTCTGGTCGTGATCATGTCTTGCTGTGTTACTCAAAGCGCTCTCTGCGGATCGCAAAATGACCCGGAGGAAGAAGCGGTTATACAGGCGGTCAGGAACTATCTCGATGCCGAAATCGGTAGAGATTACCCCGCGGTTTATTCCTGCTTTGCACCTTCTTCTGTCTATGTTCAAAACAATAGCTATGAGCAGTATCTAGCGGATGCACAGTCAGCGCAAGAACGTGTTTTTAAATACCGCATTGTCGCTATTACTTATATCAAAAATAATGAAAAACGGCTTACCTCTTCTATTATTGAAAAAATTGCCGAAGTTGAGGTGGATGTGACACTTTTACACGACACTACCCAGTGTCAATCAGAAGTTAATATCGGCTTCATTTTTTTAAAAGAAGGTGGCAAGTGGTATAAAAGTTAAATTTATACCAAGTAAGCTTTCAAAATTCACAATTTATTTTTTAAAAGCAACTTGGTATTACATAGCATGAGGGGGAGGATGTCCATATTACGGGCATTTGTAAGTTAAACAAAAGTCATATTTAGTATTGTCAACTAAAAAGGAGGAGGAAAGGCTATGGATTTGAGGAAAATACTGAGTGTAATATTAGTTTCAATGTTTGCCGTTTTTGTGTTTGTCTATGACGGACAGGCCAAAGAGGAGACGGGGTTCGATGCCAAGGAGATACGAGTCGCTCAATGGGGTCCGCAAACGGGACCTGCTGCAGCCTGGGGTAATGTCGCGCGCGGCAGCAAGCTTGTTTTTGATATTGTCAATGAAGAAGGCGGGATTGCCGGAAGACAGATCAAATACTTCATCCGTGACGACCAGTACAATCCTTCACAGACAGTGGCCGGCGTCAGAGAGCTGGTTGAAAAACAAGGCATTTTCGCCTTCGTCGGTGGTGTCGGCACAGCACCTTGTTCGGCTGTACAGGGCTATCTGCTGGAAAAAGAGATTATCTGGATAAGCCCCTGCTCCGGAGCTTCCACGTTTTATAAGCCCTTCAATCCCTATCTGTGGAACATGTGGCCAAGCTACGAAAATGATGCCAGCATCATCGCGAAATTCGCCATCGAAAAAAAGAAGTTTAAAAAGGTCGCCATGTTTTACCAGAATGACGGCTACGGATTGGATTCCCTTGATTCAGTTAAGTACCGCCTCAGTAAAAACAAAATGGAATTAGTGGCCGCGATACCAGTCGAACCTATCGAAAGTGATCTATCATCACAGATACAGAAACTTAAATCTTCCGGAGCGGAAGCTGTTATAGCATTTGTCGGCCCCAAACAGGCAGCGATCGCCGTGAAGACAGCAGTCTCTGTTGGCTTCAAGACTCAATGGATGTTTTCCTACAACCTATCAGATTTTGAAATGATGAATAAGATCACCGATGGTTTATGGGCCAAAGAAGGCGTCATCACCAGCGCCTTCACCCAGGAACCTTATGCCGATAACGCGCTCACAAAAAAATATACCGCTGCGGTAAAGAAGTTTGCCCCCACTGAGCGGTGGTCCATATTCTATATGGCCGGTGTTGTTGTGGCAGAACCTTTGGTAGTAGTGCTTAAAAAGGTAGGAAAGAATTTAAGCACGAAGGCTGTTCAGACCGAACTCAATAAGATTAAAAATTTCCAGGGAGTCGGTCCGAAAGTAACGTGGACGGCAACCAATCACATGGGACCAAAGGCTGTTCAGATCTGGCAGTGCGGTCCTAATGGGGAAATTAAGGTGCTTCAGCAGTGGACGGAAAACGAAATTAGCAGAGATAAATATTAAAATCGCATTGGGTAGCGGGCGGGTGTGCAAAGCGCCCTCGCCCGCTACCCTGATTTTTGTAATAATGGCGATAGCGACTGTGTTGCAATGTCTTTGCAAGAGAGTGTAGCGACCGAAGCAATCTCATGTTCTCCTTCTGCAGATTGCCACATGAACTTCCTTGCATTCGCAATGACAAATGAGGATTGCGACACAGTTTCGATAGCGCGGAATACAAGAAAGAGGAAGATGTTCCATGGGCTATTTCAGTATCGAAAATTTGAGTATTAGCTTTGGCGGTTTAAAAGCTGTTAATAATATAAGCTTCAGCGTGGAGAAGAATGAAATCTTTTCCATAATCGGACCCAACGGATCAGGAAAAACAACCATCTTCAACCTGATCAGCGGCATTTATCGGCCAGACGCAGGGTTTGTCAAACTCGATGTCGAGAACCTCGTGGGTGAAACTCCCGATCGGATCGCCAAAAGGGGTATCGCCCGCACCTTCCAGAACATTGAGCTGTTTGCCAATGCCACCGTGATGGATAACCTTATGCTGGGCAGACACATTTTTATGAAGACGGGCATCTTTGGCGGCGCATTTATGTTTGGCAGAAGGTCCAAGGCCGCCCGCGAGGAGATCGCGCACCGTGAAAAGGTTGAGCAGATTATTGATTTTCTCGAACTGCAATCCATCCGCGATCAGTTTGTCGGCTCTCTTGCCTATGGCAAACGCAAACTGGTTGAAGTAGGAAGGGCACTGGCCCTCGAACCAAAGGTGATGCTGCTCGACGAGCCATCGGCCGGTATGAACACGGAGGAAAAGGACGATCTCACCATCTGGATCAAGGATATCCGAGAGGACTATAATGTAACCATTCTTCTAATCGAACATGACATGAACATGATTATGGGAATTTCGGATCGTGTTTTTGCCATGAGCCAGGGGCAGAAAATTGTTCTGGGATTGCCACGGGATGTTCAGCATCACCCCGAAGTCATTAAAGCGTACCTCGGAGAGGAGGAAATCATCTGATGCTTAAGGTGAAAAATATAGAAACCTGGTACGATCTGATCCGGGCGCTGCATGGCATTTCCTTCGAGATCAAAAAGGGAGACGTTGTCGCGTTGCTCGGTTCCAACGGCGCGGGAAAAACAACCATCCTGAAAACAATAATGCGCCTGTTCTATGACCTCAAAGAACAACAACCGGAAAAAGGTACCATAGAATTTATGGGGCAACGAATTGACCGCAAAGATACATCCGACATTGTCAAAATGGGCATCGGCTACGTGCCGGAAGGCCGGGAAGTATTTCCGGAGCTTACCGTTTTGGAAAACATTCACATCGGCGCTTATACAAGAAACGACAAAAAAGGCATCCAGAGTGATCTGGAAAATGTTTTCAATCATTTCCCCATTCTGAAACAAAGAAGCAACCAACAGGCGGGATTGATGAGTGGCGGTGAACAGCAGATGCTGGCCATTGGAAGGGCATTGATGAGCCGTCCACGGCTGCTCATGCTCGATGAACCATCGCTGGGATTATCCCCGCTTTTAACAAAAGAAATATTCGGCATTATAAAAAATATTAATGAGAAGGACGGTGTTACCATTTTGCTTGTGGAACAAAACGTCAACATGGCGCTCAAGTATTCCCATTTTGCATATCTGCTGGAAAACGGCAGAATCGTCCGTGCTGACAAACCGGAGGTTCTTCGGGAGGACCAGGATATCAAGGAATTTTATCTGGGTATCGCCACGGAGCAGTCTGTCAAGGGATACAAGCGCTATAGAAGAAAGGTTCGCTTTCGTTAGTATTTCCTGTTTACGGCAGGAAAATATTTAGCAAACCGTTTCTGTCCATCGGATAGTATAAGGGGGAGACAATGGCAATTCATACGTTGCCCAAAGCGTTGATCAGCATTGCAGAAAAGCAGCCAAACCGCATTGCGATGAGAAAAAAGGATTTCGGCATCTGGCAGGATATTACCTGGGCCGATTATCTGGAAAATGTCAAACATGTCGCCCTGGGCCTGCATGCCCTCGGTGTGAAATATGGAGAACATGTCGCCATTATAGGTGAAAACAGGCCGGAATGGCTCTACTCGGCACTCGGCATTGTCTGCGCCGGAGGAGCATGGGTCGGTGTCTACACGACAAATCCGGTGGCAGAATGCGAGTACGTGGTCGGTCACTCAGACGCGGTCGTCTATATCTGTGAAGATGAGGAACAGTTGGACAAGGCGCTGGTTTTTAGAGATAAAACCCCCAAGATGCGTAAGCTTATTGTCTGGGAGATGGAAGGCCTCAAACATTACGAAGACCCCATGCTGATGAGCTTTCAGCAACTGCTCGATCTCGGGAAAGAAGAAGATCGTAAAAATCCCGGTCTCTTCAGACAGCTTGCCGAACAGGCGCAGCCGCAGGACATCGCCGGCATTATCTATACGTCAGGAACAACAGGACCGCCGAAAGGGGCACTTCTTGCCCACGAGGGCTATCTTTGGGTAGGCCGCACGGCGCGCCAGGTAATGCCCGCAGGCCCTGATGACGAAACCATTTCTTTTCTGCCACTCAATCATGTTTATGAACAGATTTTTGATATAATGTTTCATCTAACCGTAGGGCACATCGTCAACTTTACGGAAAACACAGATACGGTCATGGCGGATATGCGCGAAGTATCGCCGACAATGTTTCACGCCGTCCCCAGAATCTGGGAAAAATACTACTCCGGGATTGTTCTAAAAATGGCCGATGCGACATGGCTAAAAAGAAAACTCTACAATATTGCCGTAAAGATAGGAACCGAGTATAATAACAGGGCTCTGGCCAAAAAACCGGTCGCCTTCCCTCTTTACCTGGCCTATCATATGGCATACTTCGTTGTCTTTCGGAAACTCAAGGAGCGCCTCGGCTTTGATAAGGTACGGTTGGGCGTTTCCGGCGCCGCTCCCATTTCACATGAGATACTGAAGTTTTTCCAAAGCATCGGGATTCCTATTCGTGAAGGATACGGCATGACTGAGACAACCGGCATAACCCACCTGTCGAGCGAAGTAGACTATAAAGTGGGAACTGTCGGCAAAGCCTTGCCGGAAACTGAAGTCAAAATCGCTGAAGACGGCGAGATTCTTGTAAAACATAAAGGAATATTCAAGGGCTATTACAAGGATGATGAACAGAGCAAAGAAGTTCTGATCGACGGGTGGATGCACACAGGCGACGTCGGTTTGATTGATGATGACGGATACCTCAAGCTGACTGACCGGAAAAAGGATCTGATTATCACCGCTGGTGGTAAAAACGTTGCTCCGCAATATCTCGAAAATCTGCTGAAATTTTCACCTTATATTAACGATTCAGTTGTCATCGGCGACGGCCGGAAATACCTGACTGCGCTCATTGTCATCGATGAGGAGAATGTCACCAAATATGCGCAGGACAAAAAAGTTCAATATACTACTTATGCCAGTATGACTCGGGCCGAAGAGGTCATCAACCTTATTGGCGAAGAAATAGACAAGGTGAACAAGCAGGTGGCGCGGGTGGAGAATATTCGTAAATTCAAAATTATAGATAAAAAACTCTATACAGAAGATGGTGAGGTAACGCCGACCATGAAGGTCAAGCGAAAATCCATCAATGCCCAGTTTGGTGAACTAATAGAGTCCATGTATCGGGATTAAGGGATCTGCTCCATAAATTGAAGATCGCCGCGGCCAGCCATTGAAAATCTTCGATTATTATCAACTAGTATTCTCACGCTTACCCCGCAGCAAGCCACGAGGAATGCGCTTGCTACCGAATTCATCGGACATGTCTTTAATTGACAAAAGTCAATATTCTGACCTATATAAGCTCAACTACTTTTTCCGAGGAGATAGATAATTAATGAATCCTAATGTATTTAGGGAATACGATGTAAGAGGTGTTGTGGGCACTGATCTAAATGAGGAGTTCGTCTTCAATCTTGGCCGGGCAATCGGTACTTATGCCGCCCGACACAAAATAAAGAGGATGACCATCGGACGTGATTGCCGTTTAAGCTCTGATGATTATCACCAATACTTAATAAAAGGACTCAACAGCTCCGGTATTGAAACAATTGATATCGGCCTTTGCGCCACACCCATGCTTTACTTTTCCATCCGCCACCTGAAGGTTGAAGGAGGCGTTATGATTACAGGCAGCCACAATCCTCCTGAGTTCAACGGCTTTAAAATTTGTATCGGTAATGACACAATTTATGGCGAGAAAATTCAGGATTTAAGAAAAATCATGGAAAGCGGAAAATATTCTACAGGCAGCGCTTCATCATCGTTTCAAGACATTACTGCTGCTTATTCAAACTACCTTTTTGACAATGTCCAAATTACACGGAAAATTAAAGTGGCCGTTGACGCCGGCAACGGTGTAGGAGGTCATTTTGCCCTGCCCATTTTACAGCGTTACGGTTTTGAAGTGATACCCATATACTGTGAAATGGACGGCCATTTCCCCAATCATTTTCCTGATCCCACTGTGGAAGAAAATCTGACTGACCTGATTAAAACAGTCCACGAGCAAAAGGCGGATTTAGGAATAGCCTTTGATGGCGACGCTGATCGTCTGGGCGTTATCAACGATAAAGGCGAAATAATCTGGGGCGATAAACTGCTCCTTCTTTTTGCCCGCGAAATCCTCAAAGAGAAGCCCAATTCCACCATTATCGGCGAAGTAAAGTGCTCACAGACTTTATATGATGATATTAAAAAGCATTCCGGCCGGGCGATCATGTGGAAAGCCGGGCATTCCCTGATTAAGGCGAAGATGAAAGAGGAAAAGGCTGTGTTGGGCGGAGAAATGAGCGGGCATTTGTTTTTTGCCGATCGCTATTTCGGCTATGATGATGCCATTTACGCGGCAATCCGTTTATTGGAAATTCTTTCAAAAACGGGACAAAAAATGAGTGAGCTGCTTGCGGATGTCCCGCAAACTTTCGCCACGCCGGAAATTAGGATTGATTGTGCCGACGATAAAAAAGCGCAAGTCGTAGAAAGAATAAAAAAACATTTTCAGAACAACCGCGGTTTAATAGAAATTGATGGCGTACGCATTCCTTTTGAGGATGGATGGGCTCTTGTTCGATCATCTAATACTCAGCCAGTGATAGTTTTACGTTTTGAAGCTTCATCGGCAAGCAGTCTGCAAAAAATCCGTAATGAGGTGGAGAAGCTGCTCATTATTTGAGTCGATCAGTTCAAAGCACTTTTAATAATTTCAGCAAGTTGTATATTTTTAATTGAATATTTTTTACTGTTGTGTCAACTTAATACTTATATTTTTGAATCAATAACCTAAGGTA
>Ga0208102_1000162_pt1 | contig 32197 bp, 29 predicted proteins | sample CryBogmetaGMA17M_FD_184549 | JGI IMG/M metagenome (GOLD analysis project Ga0208102, IMG submission 184549) | Freshwater microbial communities from Crystal Bog, Wisconsin, USA - MA17M (SPAdes) | ecosystem: Environmental > Aquatic > Freshwater > Lake | place: Crystal Bog, Wisconsin, USA...
ACTAACCGATCCCGGTCGACCCATCGTGCTGATAAAAAAACGTCCCGGCACCGATCTGGCTGAAGCTGTCGCACCTGGAATGCACGAGTTAGGCCTCATGTTGCCTTATAGTCCGTTACATCATTTATTACTGGAAGATTACGCAGCGCCTTTAATTGCGACTTCTGCCAACATCAGCGGTGAGCCGGTATTAACCGAACCCGAGCAAGTTGAGGCTCGTTTGGGGCATATCGCTGATGCTTTTTTACATCATAACCGCCCGATACTAAGGCCTGCGGATGACAGTGTTTACAGAGTCATTTCCGGTAAGGCACAACCCATACGCTTGGGCCGTGGCGCTGCACCCCAGGAGTTTAGCCTGCCTTTTACCTTGTCCAGCCCGCTGTTGGCAGTAGGTGGTCAAATGAAAAATACCATCGCGCTGGCTTGGGACAATCGCGTGGTTATGTCTCCCCATATCGGCGATCTTGGCTCACCAAGAAGCCAACAGGTATTTGAACAAACCATCGCTGATCTTACCCGACTTTATGGCGTTACCGTAAAACACTGTATTTGCGATGCCCACCCGGATTATAGCGCCAGTCGCTGGGCAGAAAGTTCAAGCTTAATCGTGCATAAAGTATTTCATCATCATGCCCATGCGTCTGCTTTAGTCGCTGAACAGTCCTTATGTGAACCTACGTTGGTATTTACTTGGGATGGCACCGGCTACGGTGAAGATGGCACCATTTGGGGTGGCGAAGGTTTATTCGGTATGCCGGGAAACTGGCAACGGGTGAGTTCTTTTCGACCTTTTCGGTTGCCCGGTGGAGAAAAAGCAGGACGGGAACCCTGGCGCAGTGCCTTGGCTTTATGCTGGGAACACGGTCAAGAATGGCCTGAATGCCCAGCCGAAACCGGCTTACTCAAACAAGCCTGGCAAAAACAAATCAACAGCCCGTTATCCAGTTCAGTCGGTCGCTTGTTTGATGCCGCTGCCGCACTAACCGGACTGGTGCAACAAGCAGATTATGAAGGCCATGCCCCAATGTGGCTGGAAGCAGTCAGTGGTGAACTAACGGAAGCAGGTATTGATTTACCTTTAAACTGTAATGCCGCTGGCTTATGGTTAAGCGACTGGAGCCCGCTTATATCGATGCTACAAAATAAGCAATTAACCATTCCTGACAGAAGCCATTGTTTTCATGCCAGTTTGGCTATGGCTTTGCTTAAACAGGCTAAACAAATTCGTGCTAAACATCATTTTACTGCGGTAGGTTTAACCGGTGGCGTGTTTCAAAATCGCGTATTAACAGAGTATGTTAGTACTTTACTAAAGGCAGAAGGCTTTAAAGTTTATTTACCTAAACAAGTTCCCGGTAACGATGCCGGTATCAGTTTTGGGCAAATCATCGAAGCAGGAAGTCACTACGATAAATCATTAGCACTTTCAAAATATGCTTGATGCAGTAAAGCGGAATCGAGAATTTGAAAAATCAGAACGCCTCGATTCCACTACCTTATAGCAAGACTACTTGCTACACCCGTTATAACTGCTTTATCTATCGAGCGCCAGCTGCGGCATCCTTCGTATCCATAATACGATTTATCAGATTGGTCTGTTGCGATACTCTATCGGCTTGGGTTAAATCGATCATACCTTTAAGATCTGAAAAACGTTGTTCCGCTTCTTTTAGAAACTCTGTTGCTTTAGGCAAATCGCCGCCTTTTACAGAGGCACGCGCTTTTTTCAAAGAATCATTAGCGCGGTTACGGTTACGGTCAACTTTATCATTAGCATTGATTTCTTTACTTACCGCTAATGCCTCTTTGATATTCTCTATAATGACATCGTCCCCCGCTTTGTCATTAACGGCTTTCTGTGCTTCATTAACTTTAGCTAAAGTAGCGTCAATGCCTTCAGCGGCCGTCATTTTATTATACATACATGCCATGCCCAAACAGACATCAGCAGTCGTCGAAAAAGATGCTAAAGAAAGTGTCAATGTAGTCGCTATGACAGCGCTTTTTAATAATTTCATTTAATGTAAACCTCGTTATAGTTATTTTTATTTGGTCTGCAACTGCCTGGATATTAAATTAGTTACATGACAACGAGGGACTTTATCATAACTCTTGTGAATATTACATAAATTAACTCGGTTCCGGAAATTCAGAGCAGCGCAAATAAAATCCATTAACGATCTAAAGGTATTTTTTAGCAAGCAGCTTTGATTAATAATGATAGCGGCATTGGACAATGATAATGTTATCGTCATTATCCTGCCAATATAAATATTGTTCCCATGCTGAATCATCAAAAGACAGCATATCAATCTTCAATTAAATCATGCGCCGTAAACTTGCCAGTCTTGACACGGGCAATGGCCTCATCCAATGCTTTTTTATTGGCCGGACTGGCCATTAAATACGCCGTATCATCATAGGCGTGGAAATCCTCCAGACTCATTAATACGGCAGGCTTGCCATTTTGACGGGTTATTAAAATCGGGGTGTGATCGTCATTAACTTTGTTGATGGCTTCAGACAGATTATTTCTTAACGCGGTGTAACTCATCGTTTGCATGATAATTCCAGATGCCTTATAAAATAAGAACAAATTATTAGATAGGGTATTATTTCTGTACATTAAATAAGGATAGAAAATTTTCCACCCTATTTATCCACAGATTTTCTGTAGATAACCAGACTTTTTTAGCTATTTTTCTTCGGTAACTTATTGTAAAAAATCTTTTTTCAGATTGGCTTTTTATTGATCAATTTTGAAGATTCAACGATATTTTCAGGAATGGCGTTATCGCTGCGCTAAATCGGCTGCTTGCTATAAAATTTGGGTTTTATAACGCCATAAAATTTTGAAATAATATAATATTGAAAGACTTGACCCCATTGACTCCAAGCCTGTTCTCTACCCCATTTATGTAATGAGAATTACTGAAAACTATACCATCTACCTCTTTTTAAGAGGTGTTGCATTTATTATAAACCTCATACGCCATATTATCTAAAAGCAGTGACATTTCATGGGCGGTTTCAATAAAAAGATATTCAGGTGCAAATTTATCCTTGGGATTTATCTTCTCTAAAATAGCAGAAATTTTTCCAGTGCTGTTATCAGTTTTACCGGCAAAGTATTCATCGATATTATTATATTTATCCGCTAATTTCGCGAATACCTGCTTTAACTCATCACTATTTGAAATGGCGCCGCTATAGTGGTCATGATTGATAATACATAACAGTTTTCTTGAACAGGATAGAAGTTTTTCAATAAACCTGAATAGACATTGATAAAACAGCTCTTTATCTTCATTCTGGTCAAGTTCATAGCCTATATTTAAATAAATATTTTCAATCAAGGTGATGCTAAAGATGTGGCTTTCTATCGTTTTCAGTAAGTCTTTATCAGAGAATTCTGCATCAAAAAAACACTTTGATATTAACCGTATTATTTCAGCCTGCATTTTAAATATGTTTTCAGTATGGGCTTTCATCATCGGCTGCGCAGAAAAACTATTTCTATGAATAATATAAATAGCGGAAATAGCAATGAAAGCCCCGATAATAGTAAAGCCTAGCCGCGTAAAATAAGTCGATTGCAAGCCATATTCAAGGAGGAAAGCATTGTCAGATATAGCATCAAGAATGGGGACAAACAACGCTATCATGGTTGCATAAATAATGTAATTATTAGTAATAAAATAAAAATAATAGCCTATGAACCAAATAAAAGGCAATGAATACATCCATAAATAACTGGAAGTCATAAATATATTCGCATATAAAAACCCCAGAGTCACACCAAAAAATGTTCCTGATACTCTTGCCAGCGCATTTCTTATAATAGCTCCTTGTCCCTGACTAACCGCTGATAAAATAATGGCTACAGTCATAGGAATCCAATAGCCAAAGGCTATGTTGGACACATAATCAAAAAAGATAGCCACGCAAAAAGCCACGCTAATACAAAATGACATTTGCCAGTTTTTTGTGGCAAGCTTTTCCAAGCTACTCATGGCGTACTATCGCCTTGATTGTTTAAAATTTCTTCAAATTTTCTTATGTCGGTAATCAGGCATTTTATGCCGTAGATGAACTCCAATATTTCTTTATCCAGCGTTGCCGTACACAATTTTTTTAATTTTTCACAATCAACTAACCATTGATTGGTTACAGTATCGCTTAAAGTGGCTTCTATAGATTCCTGCGTCCGAATGGCCTTGTAAATTATTTTAAAACTGCCGTTAATATTACTCATTAACGCTTTAGTATTGGGTAAAAGCTTCTGTATTTCAGCTTCATTATTAAGATAAACCGTTAGGAAAGTGATCTCTCTAAATAGCTTTCTGCACTGAAAATAAGCCAAATAGGCTCTATTTCGATAAGCAATGTTTTTTTGAAAGTAATAGTCTTCATTAACAATGACTCTATTGGCCTTGGTTAGTTGTGTAAAGAGTCTGTGCAAGAATATATGCTGTTTGGAGCTAAACAAATGTTCTACTAAAAAATCAGCCCGATAATTTAATGGAATGGCAAGCAAATGTTTATTGACCAGGTAAGTCTCTGCTGTTTTCTTATCCGGGAAAATCATGATATTAAAAGCATCTGCCAACAGCTCTAGCAAATATAAAAGATGAGCCCGCATTCTTGTTTTTGAAAAACTATATTCAAATAGCATCATGCAACTAATTACCATGATACCCATAACGACAACCTCTATAATCCCATTTAGCGCGTCATACCATCCCCCGGATCCATTAAGAAATAATGCTAATTGGGTTAGCGCCAAAAGGCACGCACTTCTGATTTTATCAACGGCGAGGATTGGCAGTACTATTAAAAACACACAGACTATTATCACAGTTGGATGTGCTATAAAAATATTTACAATAAATTGAAATAACGCTACCAATAGCAAAAATACTGAAATATAGGTGAGTTTATCTTTATAGCTTGAGAAAGTCTGTATGCCTAAAAACATAAATGCAGCCAAAAGAACAAAATCTATTGAAAAGGGTTTTAGCGAATAAAGTGAGTAAAATCCTGCCAGCAAGGGCGGCACAGTGAGATATAACGCACTGAATAAACTGTCATAAGCCGGATCCATCCTTCTAAAAATAGCGATAATGCTGCTACAATAGTTTTTCATCATAGATCAAGATACCATAACCATGATTTGATCTCCTCAGCCGGCGCATCAATCGTAACTGTCGCACTGGCCCCCACATGTAAGGGGTATTCAGTATTATGGCTATTCATTATTTTGATTTGCACCGGGAATCTTTGAGGAAGCCGAAACCATGGATTATCATTAGTGACTTGGGTCATTGCACTGACAGTCTCAAGCCTACGCTGGACATTCCAGCCAGTATTGTCAACAATGCCATCAAAAATATGATTGGGGTACATCCATAGTCTGATTTTTGCAGTTTGCCCCATTCTGACGTAGGAAAGATCGGTTTCTTCAAAATTGCCCTGTATCCACCAGTTGTCGGTATCAATCAGCGAAAACAGGGGCGTACCGACAGTTGCATAAGTACCAATGGAGATGAACATATTTGAAATTAAACCATTAGATTCGGCATAAACCGTGCTTAACTGAAGATTGACTTTCGCTTCGCTTAACTGTGCATCAAAGGTTTTAATGTCAGCTAAAGATTGTAGATAAGCTACTTGGGCGGTTAATAAATTTGATTTTGCAATATCCACACTCGCTAACGCTTCATCCATGGCGTTTTTGGTTTGTTCATTCTCACGTTGGGATATAGCTTTTTCCTTATACAGTCTATGTGCCTGCTCGGATAAATAACGGGCATTTTTATATTTTGAAATATTTTGATCAATCAACCGATTGCTGCCATTAATTTTTTCTTTAATAGACTCACTGCTTAAATGGGTTGCTTCCAACTGGCTTTGCAGTCGCTGAATAGCCAACTCATAAGGGACTTTATAGATGGTAAAAAGTTTGTCGCCTTTCTTTACCTGCTGGTTATTTACGACATATAGATTGGTTATATGGCCTTCGACTAAAGATGAAACCGGGCGAGTATTGGCCACAACAAAGGCATTGTCGGTTCTTGGCATGCGGTGTATATAAAAATAATAAGAAAATCCTATAAATACCAGTGTTGTTAAGACCAGTTCAACACTATTTCTGGCAATAAAATTATTAAAACGTGTAAACATAAAAACTCTGGGGTCGGATATTGCAGTATTACAGTGTACCAAACAAGAGGCCTCGATAAAAAGCGCTGGCATCGAGGATATGATCAAATCAATTAGCGCCGCATTTTGACCTCGCCAATGTCAAACAGCAGCAAAAACGATAACCATTCCAATGCAATAAACTTTCTACTCTGTTGTTTATAAACGCCTCTTGCTGTGAGGTATAAAAAGCCAAGCAGGGTATGCATCGCGTACCTTTTTCGGATTTTATTTACCTAACGGTACGGGAAACAACAGTATCAGGTCTTGGAAACAATAGTGTCAGGTCATGCAATATTACATTTATTGATTCCCAACCTCCACCATCCCGAAACAGGAAGCTGGAGGCTCCAAAACCTGGCTACCAAGCTTGAGCTTGGGAGCCAGGAAACTATGCGTCCGTTAAAGCAGCTTAACCAGTGCGGCAACAATGCCAATGGCAAGAGCCATAAGCGTACCCAGCTTTATAATTAGACGTTGTTCGGACTGGATAAATCGTGCGTCCATATCGCGGCGTAAGTCGTCAATATCACGTCGTACATCATCAATATCCCGCTTGGTAGCAATCTCGGCCTCGCCCTGGGCGTCCTTAAAAGCATCTGAAAATGCTTCGGCTTGGCTTTCAGGGACGCCGGCAGCTTTTAAGGTACGGATGAATTTATGGGTATCAAAAGTTATAGTTGCCATAGATTTTCCCTGTCAATTAATGTAGTAGTGCGGTCAAAATAGCCTGTATGATTGCCGGTTGTCAATGCCAAAAGCAAACTTGATTAATATCAAGAAAACAACAGGTTCGAGGTTTTCAATATCACATTGACTGGTTCCAAAACTCCATCGCCCGAAACAGGAAGCTGGAGCTTGGGAACCAGCGCCCTAGCTCCAGCTTGGGAAAGAGGTTTTTTTAACTTGGTTTTTCTTCGTGAACTTCGTGTCTCGGCAACTGCTCCCTGCGTTGCTCTACCTCCTGCATCCATGCAGTCGTTCGTGGTGAATATTGCTTTACAAACAATCCAAAATCGCCCGCTTAACGGCATCCAAACTCGCATCAATAGTCACAGGTTTGGCATCGGCGCATTGTTGCATGGCTATTTCGGGGTCTTTAATACCATTGCCGGTTAAGGTACAAACAATCTTGCTACCCTCAGGGATTTTGCCGGATGCTATGTCGTGCAAAGCGCCCGCTAAGGAAGTCGCTGAGGCGGGTTCACAAAATACGCCTTCATATTGTGACAACATTTTTTGTGCGGCCAAAATCTGTTCATCGGTAAACTTGTCAAACCAGCCACCGGATTCTTTTTGAGCCGCCCAGGCGAAATCCCAGGATTGTGGATGACCAATGCGAATAGCGGTGGCGACAGTTTCAGGATTATCAATCATCATGCCTTCGACGAAAGGCGCGGCGCCAGCGGCTTGATAACCACACATAACCGGACGATTGGAGCAAACCCGATCGGTAGCATACTCATTGTAGCCTTTCCAGTAAGCGGTGATGTTACCGGCATTACCGACAGGCAGGCAGTGATAGTCCGGAGCAAAACCCAGTTCATCGACAATTTCAAAGGCGGCGGTTTTTTGGCCTTCAATTCTGAACGGATTAATGGAGTTTACAATGGTGACGGGGGCATGATTAGCCACTTCTTTAACCAGCGCCATGCCTTTGTCAAAGTTGCCGTTTATCTGAATGATGGTAGCATTGTACATTAAGGTTTGCGCCAATTTGCCCAAAGCAATTTTACCGTCCGGTATCAACACAAACGCTTTAATACCGGCTCGTGCCGCGTAAGCAGCTGCGGCAGCTGAGGTGTTACCGGTTGAGGCGCAGATAATGGCCTGACTGCCCTCTTCGACGGCTTTGGTAACCGCCATCGTCATACCACGGTCTTTAAAGGAGCCGGTTGGATTTAAGCCTTCAAACTTGACATAAATATCAACGTCTTTTCCGATCATTCGGGGTATGTTTTGCAATTGAATCAGCGGTGTTCTGCCTTCATTCAAACTGATGATACGCGTTGTTGCACTGACCGGCAGACGGTCTCTGTAACGCTCAATTAATCCGGTGTAATGTTTTTGTGTAGTCATAATGTTTATTTATTTCAAAGTTTCCAGGCGGATGCGATTGACTTTTCCGGTAACGGTTTGAAGGGCTTCGATTTCAGCAATCGCAGCGTTCATTTCTTTTTCCAGCGTGATTTGCGTCAGTAAAATAATCGGTATGGCGGTTTCATTGCCTATCGGTTCTTTTTGGATGATGGCTTCAATACTGATGTGATGGTCTGCCAGTATTCTGGTGACATCGGCTAATACACCCGGTTTATCTTCTGCAGTCAGGCGTAAATAATAGGACGTTTTAAAACAGTCAGCCGTTAAAACAGGAATATCAGCCAATGAATCCGCCTGAAAAGCCAAATGCGGTACGCGGTTTTCAGGGTCACTGGTTAACGCTCTAACGACATCTATTACATCCGCAACCACGGCAGAGGCGGTGGGTTCTGCGCCTGCACCCGCGCCGTAATAAAGCGTCGGGCCCACGGCATCGCCTTTGACCAACACGGCATTCATGACGCCGTTGACATTGGCAATCAACCGACGTTCGGGGATTAAGGTGGGATGCACTCTTAATTCAATGCCTTCGGCCGTTTTTCTGGCAATACCTAAATGCTTGATTCGGTAACCTAATTGTTCGGCATACTCGACATCAAGGCGGGTTATTTGGGTAATGCCTTCGGTATAAACCTTGTCAAACTGTAACGGGATACCAAAAGCAATTGAAGCCAGGATGGTTAGTTTGTGGCCGGCATCAATGCCTTCTACATCAAAAGTTGGATCAGCTTCCGCATAACCGAGGGCTTGCGCTTCGGCCAGGACATCATAAAAATCACGGCCTTTGTCGCGCATTTCAGTCAGTATAAAATTACCGGTGCCGTTGATAATGCCGGCCAGCCATTCAATTTCGTTGCCACTCAAGCCTTCGCGTATGGCTTTGATGATGGGAATACCACCGGCAACAGCGGCTTCAAAAGCGACGATGACGCCTTTTTCACTGGCTTTGGCAAAAATCTCGTTACCGTGTAAAGCAATCAGGGACTTGTTGGCCGTTACCACGTGCTTGCCGTTTTCTATGGCTTTTAAGACCATGTCTTTAACAAGCCCTGCCCCACCAATCAATTCCAGAACGATATCAATCTCCGGATCGTTGATAATATCCAGGGGATCAGTGCTTAATATAATGCCTTGGGTATCGCAAATCCGTTCTTTATCCAAATCCTTTGCCGAAGCACGCGTGACAATAATTTCGCGGCCTGCACGTCGTGCAATTTCGGCTGCATTACGTTTTAACACATTGACTGTACCACCACCGACAGTACCCAGCCCTAATATACCTACTTTTACCGGTTTCAAATTAAGCTCCAGTTAAATAATCGTTCACGTTCCAATTGAATGGGGCGATTTTATCGCCCTTAAAGTTTTACTTGGCTGCCTGTTTAATACCGTCTTTTTTCATCATCAGGCGAATGCCTCGCACTGCCTGACGGGTTCGGTGTTCATTCTCGATTAAACCAAACCGGACATGATCGTCTCCGTACTGACCAAAACCAATGCCTGGGGAAACCGCCACTTTTGCTTCTGCCAGTAATTTTTTACAAAACTCCAGCGAACCCATGGCCTGATAAGCTTCCGGTATTTTCGCCCAGACAAACATGGTGGCTTTGGGTTTTTGAACAGGCCAACCCGCAGCATTTAAACCCTCGCATAACACATCGCGTCTTTTTCTATAGACCTCGGAGATTTGCTTAACGCACTCTTGCGGGCCTTCCAGAGCAGCAATGGCAGCAATTTGAATCGGCGTAAACGTGCCATAATCCAGATAGGATTTAATCTTGGCCAAAGCAGCAACCAGCTCTTTGTTGCCACACATAAAACCCACGCGCCAACCGGGCATGTTATAACTTTTAGACATGGAGAAAAATTCTACGGCAATGTCTTTCGCGCCTTCAACCTGAAGAATTGAGGGGGCTACGTAACCGTCAAAAACAATATCCGCATAGGCAATATCCTGTACTACCCAGATGTTGTGTTCTTTAGCTACGGCGATAATTTTTTCAAAAAAATCCAGCTCAACACATTCAGTGGTAGGATTACCAGGAAAATTAAGAATTAACATTTTGGGTTTGGGCCATGAATCAACAATGGCTTTTTGCAATTCTTCAAAAAAATCACCACCCGGAATCATGGGCACATGCCGTAAATCGGCACCAGCAATAACTACACCATAAGGATGTATGGGATAAGCCGGATTAGGTACCAGTACAACATCGCCAGGCCCCAGTGTTGCCAATGCCAAATGCGCCAAACCTTCTTTGGAACCAATGGTAACAATGGCTTCGGTTTCCGGATCCAGATCGACATCAAAACGGGTTTTATACCAGTTACAGATCGCTTTCCTTAGGCGGGGAATCCCTTTGGACACCGAGTAACGATGCGTATCGGTTCGCAGCGTGGCTTCAACCATTTTATCAACGATATGTTTAGGCGTTGGCTGATCGGGATTACCCATGCCAAAATCAATAATATCTTCTCCCGCCGCACGAGCTTTAGCTTTCAACTCGTTAACAATGTTAAAAACGTAGGGGGGTAAACGACTTATTCTATGAAATTCTTCCATTTAAAGCTCTTGAGTAACCCAAGTATGAGTAAGATTAAAAAAATATAGCTTCCCGGTAAATCATTAACGGTTTAAAAACCTTGGATTTAAATGCTGCCTACAAGAGAAGTTACAAAAAAACTGTCTAAATTACTGGTGTTAACGCCTTCTGTCAAATAATAGCGCGTATTTGACAGAGTAACGGCTTACTTTAAGGAACGTACAAAAATTACTTGACTACTTATATCCCCTCACCCCAACCCTCTCCCGGTGGGAGAGGGAGCAAGATGCCTAAGTTATTTCATGCGCATTCCTAAGGACAATACCCGCTCCACTCGCAATAAATCTTCTTGCGTATCAACCCCTGCCTGTGGAGTTTGGTCGACAATTTTTACCAAGATGGCTTCGCCGTGCCACAAAATTCTGAGTTGTTCGAGTGCTTCAACCGACTCAAGGGGTGAAGGTTCCCAGGAACAATAACGCTTTAAAAAATCGACCGTATAGGCATAAAGTCCGATGTGCCGAAGATAGGGCACAGCGCCGGACGGGGTTCTGCCTGAATTAGCAAAAGCCTCTCGCTCCCACGGAATGGGCGCACGGCTAAAATAAAGCGCATAGCCGGCTTTATTTAATACCACTTTAACGGCATTGGGATTAAATATTTCTTCTGAATCAATTATCCTGGCCGCCAGTGTTGCAATACCTGCCTGCTGCTGACCCGCCAAAGCAAACGCCACCTGATGAATCGTTGCCGGCGGAATAAGCGGCTCATCGCCTTGCAGGTTGACGATAATTTCGTTATCTGCCCAACCACAGTGCGCAGCAACCTCGGCGATTCTTTCCGTGCCACTTTGATGGTCAGGACGCGTCATGACGGCTTTAATGCCCAAGACGCTAACAGTTTGAAAAATTCGTTCATCATCGGTCGCGACGATAATTTCTTCAGCACCCGCTTCTTGCGCACGCTCACAAACATGGGCAATCATGGGTTTGCCGGCAATCGCCAATAACGGTTTGCCCGGTAGCCGGGTTGAGGCATAGCGGGCAGGAATAACGACTTTAAAACGTAGCGTCATTTGTATAAGGCGTCAGTTTCTTCACTGCTTAACTCGCGGGCTTCATCTTCAAGCATCACGGGAATATCATCACGGATTGGAAAAGCAAGGCGATCTGCCCTGCATATTAATTCTTCTTTGGTTTTATCATAGCGCAAGGGACTCTTGCATAAAGGGCAGGCCAAAATATCGAGCAGTTTTTTATCTATCATGCTTTTCTCTTAAGTAAGTTTAATAATTGTTCGGAAAAAGCGGCCTCAGGCACTGCTTTTACTGGAAGATACCAATGCTGTTTTCCTGCAAATGCCCTGCATTTTACAGCATCTTTTTCAGTCATTAGCACAGGTTTGTTATCTTTAAATTCAATATCGTGGTGCTGGAAGGGATAATGATCGGGAAAATTATGAGTTTTACAGATTAAGCCAGCGGCTTCCAATACTTTAAAAAAGCGCTCAGGATTACCAATACCAGCCAAAGCATGGCACTCAACACCCTTAAATTCCTGCAAAGGTTTTTGCTCGCCTGTCACTAAATTAACCAACTGGTCACCCACCAAGCGCATGGACATCTCATTGTCTTCATATTTCTCACCATTAACGATGATAAAATCGACATTTTGTAATCTTTCAATAGGCTCGCGCAATGGTCCGGCAGGTAAACAGTAGCCGTTACCAAAACGTCTTTCTCCATCGATAACCGCAATTTCAATCGTTCTGTTTAAGGCATAATGTTGCAAACCATCATCGGATAAAATGACATTACAATCAGCTTTACTGAGCAACAATTTTGCAGCGTCTACCCGCAACGGCCCTACCGCCATCGGGCAACCCGTTTGTTTGGCGATTAACAAGGCTTCATCGCCGGTTTTTTTGGCATCGCTGTCAACCGTCACCCATTGTGGCCATGATTCTGCTTGCCCGCCGTAACCACGACTAATGATACCCGGTTTAAAACCGGATTCTTTAAGAAACTCAGCCAACCAGATAATCAACGGTGTTTTACCGGTGCCACCGACCGTAATATTACCTACGATGATAACCGGAACCGGCAAGGTATGTGATTTTAGTATGCCTAAACGATATAAAAAGCGTCTAAATCTGACGGCATCATTAAATAAAAAGCCTAAAGGTGATAACCATAGACCAATAACCTGATCTTTATACCAGATGTCCGTTGCCCAACGCGTTAGTTGTTTTTTCATAATTTATTTTTTGAATGTAAGGCGGCAAAAGTGATATGACTAAACCCCGCATCCCCAGCCGCTTCCAAGGCTGTAATAACAGCTTGATGAGGTGTCTTACCGTCGGCATTGATGATAAAGGGCTGATCTTTTGATTGTTCGACCAGTTTTAGTAATTCCTGCTTTAAGGTGTCTATTTGCTGATTGGCTAATGCATGCGACAAGCCATCATCTCCTTTCAGGAAATAAGCGCCGTTTGCATCAATGGTTAACGTGACCATTTTAGGCAACTGTTCTGCCTCTGCCCCATCCGCTTCCGGCAACGTAACCTTGACTTCCGTGTTGCGATTAAAAGTGGTGGAAACCATAAAAAAAAGCAATAACACAAACAGCACGTCAATCATTGATATTAAAGTAATATCAATCTTTTCTCGTTTTTTTCGGCGAAAATTCATCAGTAGGCCTCTCTATCTCCATGCAATATATCAATCAGCTTTAACGCTTCGGATTCCATATCGACGATGTACTCGTCTACCAATCTTTCAAAATAGCGATGAAAAATCAAACTGGGAATGCCGACAGTCAAGCCTGCGGCCGTCGTAATCAGTGCCACCGAAATTCCTCCCGCCAAAACACTCGGATCTCCAGCACCGTGCTGCATCAGTGAAGAAAAAATGTCTATCATACCAAACACGGTTCCCAATAAACCCAACAAGGGGCCAATGGCTGCAATTGTACCCAAGGTGTTAAGATAACGCTCTAAATCATGCACTACTTTTCGGCCTGATTCTTCAATGTATTCTTTCATAACATCCCTGCCGTGATGCCTGTTGGCAAGTCCTACTGCTAAAATACAACCTAACGGTGAGCTGGTTTTTAAACGCCGTAAAACCGTGTCGTCCAGCTTTTTTTCTCGGGATAACTTCCAGACTTGCGGAACCAGTTCCGGCGGTAAAATTTTATTTCTTTGTAAAGACCAGAAACGTTCGACGACAATGGTCATGGCTACAATTGAGCATATAATGATGGGCAGCATCATCCAGCCACCGCTTTTAATTATTTCAAACACTTTTTTTCCTAAAGAAATTAAAATCAGGTTAAAGATGCAATGTGAAAAAACCTTTTAACATTTAACCTTTCCCCGGCCTACCCAGATATAAGCAATCACCAAGGCAAGTCCGCAACAGAGTGCTGCCACTGAATAAACAAACCTTGGCCCCAATGATTCCCAATAATAGCCGCTATACAGACTACCCAATACGCCACCGACGCCAAAACTAAGACTGCTGTATAAGGCCTGCCCTTTGCCCTGATGCTGATCACCAAAATAAAGATGAACCAGATGTATGGCAACCACATGCGCACCGCCAAAAGTGGCGGCATGTAACAATTGAGCCAAAATCAACAAACTCAATTGCTCTGGACACCAGCCTATTATTAACCAGCGACCGATAGCCAACGTCAAACTAAATAATAAAATAGCTCTTAAAGAAAAACGTTTTAACAGGCGACCCATGTAAATAAATAAAACAATTTCAGCCAACACGCCAAGCGCCCAAAGTAATCCGGTAACCGTTGCCGAGTATTGATAATGCTTTAAATAAATCGAATAAAAAACGTAATACGGTGAGTGCGCAACCTGCAACAATATATTAACTACAAAAAAGGCTAACACTTCGGGTTTTTTTATAATTTGCAGCATCCGCAGCGGCACTGATTCATAATTGACAGTCTTGGCCTCAGGCGTTATTAAGGTCACCCACCAATTTAAAATCAACAACGCGATAATCACAAAGGGAAGCATTGCAACGGGTTGTTTATCCAGTAACCAGCCCACACCCAATACCGTTACAATAAAACCAACCGAGCCCCAGAGCCTTATTTGACTGTAACGGTGCGCTTCATTTTTTAAATGGAACAAGGTGACCGCTTCAAATTGCGGCAACACGGCATTCCAAAAAAAACTAAACGCCACGGTTATCCAGGCAAACCAGACATAATTGTGCGCAAACAAAAAACCGGCAAACAGTAAGGCGGCAAAAAATGCCGCCAGACGAATTATTCGTAAACTTTTCCCGGTATGGTCGGCAATCCAGCCCCATAAATTGGGTGCGATAATTTTTGTACCCACCAGAAACGCAGAAAGCTCGCCAATTTCAACGGGATTAAAACCACTGTCTTTTAAGTACAAACTCCAGTAAGGTAAAAAACCGCCTAAAGTTGCGAAATAAAAAAAATAAAAACCTGACAATCGCCAGTACGGAACAGACATTGTGTTATTCATGTAAGGAGTGTTTTTGTGGATACCCGAAAATATCATCATTTAAATGAGCAACCACAAAAGAATTTAATAAGGGCAAGTACATAAGATTGCCCCCACAGCGATTACCGCAAAATCGGCAATCCTGAAATAACACCGCTATTTTGGGCCCGATGACGCAGAAAATGATCCATTAACACAATCGCCATCATCGCTTCTGCAATCGGGGTGGCACGAATGCCAACACAGGGATCATGACGACCTTCGGTCACCACGTCAATGGCCTCACCTTGCTGATTGATACTTTTACCGGGCAGCCGCAAACTGGCGGTAGGTTTTAGCGCAATGCTGGCAGTAATGGCTTGACCGCTGGAAATGCCTCCCAAAATACCGCCGGCATGATTACTTAAAAAACCATTTGGCGTCATTTCATCCCGAAATTTGGTACCTTTGGTATCGACGCAAGCAAAGCCGTCACCAATTTCCACGCCCTTTACGGCATTAATGCTCATTAAAGCATGCGCCAAATCCGCATCAAGACGATCAAAAATAGGCTCGCCCAAACCGGGCGGAACGTGAGTGGCAACCACTTCAATTCTTGCGCCAATCGATTCGCCTTCCTTGCGCAAGGCATCCATGTAGGCTTCCATTTCAGGCACTTTATCGGCATCCGGGCAAAAAAAAGGATTGCTGTCAATAATTGACCAATCCAGCTTTTCAATTTTTATCGGGCCGAGTTGCGATAAATACCCGCGAATTTCTATACCCGCCTGCTCTTTAAGATATTTTTTGGCGATACCGCCAGCCGCAACCCGCATGGCTGTTTCACGCGCAGATGAGCGCCCGCCGCCCCGATAATCTCTAAAACCATATTTCTGCTGGTACGTATAATCGGCATGACCGGGTCTAAACGTATCGGCAATTTTAGAATAATCTTTAGAGCGTTGATCGGTATTTTCAATCAGCAGACCAATCGGCGTACCCGTGGTTTTACCCTCAAATACACCCGACAAAATTCTGACTTCATCCGCTTCGCGTCGTTGCGTAGTATGACGTGACGTACCCGGTTTTCTGCGATCCAGATCGTCCTGCAAATCCGCTTCTGTCAAGGCCAATCCCGGAGGACAGCCATCAACGATACAGCCAATGGCAGGGCCATGACTTTCACCAAATGATGTAACGGTAAATAATTTTCCTATCGTATTTCCAGACATATTAATGCAAAGCCGCTATAAATAATTCGTGATAATAGTTAACCTGTTCAGCCGTCAGCAAAAACACACCGTCTCCGCCCCGCTCAAAATCCAGCCAGTAAAAAGGCACATCAGGAAAAGTGTTTTGTAGCGTTTCTGCACTACTGCCCACTTCCACAATCAAAATCCCCAGCTCCGCCAAGTAATCATTGGCATCAGCCAGAATGCGAATCACAAGATCCAAGCCGCTAAGACCGCCTTTAAAACCCATGTCCGGTTCCGCACGAAACTCCTGCGGCAACTGCTCCCATTCTTCATGGCTTACATAAGGGGGATTACTGACGATAACATCGTACAAAACAGGGGGCAGTGCGTTAAATAAATCGGACTGATAAAGCGTTACTGCGTCAGCTAACTGATGTTTTTCGATATTAATTTCAGCGACGGCCAAGGCATCCACTGACAAATCAACGGCATCAACCAAAGCCTCTTGAAAAGCATAAGCACAGGCAATGGCAATACAACCACTACCGGTACACAAATCCAGAATGCGTCCGACCTGATCTTCTTCTACCCAAGGTGAAAAACGTTGTTCAATTAATTCGGCAATCGGTGATCTGGGCACCAAGACTCTTGAATCAACATAAAACGACAGGCCGGCAAAAATAGCTTCATGTGTTAAATAAGCCGCCGGTATTCTTTCATTAATCCGTCTGTCAATAATGTCAATTACTGCCTGACGTTCAGTCATCGTTAGTACCGTGTCCAAATAAGCTTCAGACAGATTATAAGGCTGATAAACGGTATGCAAGACCAACGCCGCCGCTTCATCCAGCGCGGTAACAGTTCCGTGACCAAAACTGACCCCGGCTTGGGTAAACTGGCTGGCACCCCAGCGTATATAATCACGCAGGGTTGATAAGGTGGTTAAAACTTCAAAAGGCGTTGTTTGCATTATTTTACAAAGTAATCAGGAGTCACAGGGATTAATTTAACCAGTAATTTTAAACTAAATGCGCAGTAGGGTGGTAAGTTTAGTTAAGCTGTGAACCTGGAAAGCATTTATTCACCACGAAGACACGAAGGACACGAAGTTTTCTTTCTTCATAGCCTTCGTGATAATCATGATTTAAGATTTCTTTAATCAGGAAAAACCCCAGAGTTACTTACCGGCTTCTTCCGTAAAAACCCCAAAACTCATAATACGTTGATACCTTTGTTCAAGTACTTGATCAATATCTTGGTGTATTAAGTCTTCCAAATGACGATTTAAAGCTTCTTTTAAATTTAAGGCAATAATTTTAAAGTTTCTATGACCGCCACCCAAAGGCTCTCTGACCACTTCATCCAGAAAACCCTGTTCACGAACACGGTCAGAGGTAATACCCATCGCTTCGGCGGCTAATGGCGACTTATCAGTACTTTTCCATAGAATGGATGCGCAACCTTCCGGTGAAATAACCGAATAAGTACTGTATTCCAGCATGATTAACCGGTCTCCCACACCAATCGCCAACGCACCACCCGAACCACCTTCACCGATAATGGTACAAATAATGGGTGTTTTTAGTTTAGCCATTTCAAACAGGTTTCTGGCAATGGCTTCACTTTGTCCACGCTCTTCGGCACCGATACCGGGATAAGCGCCGGGGGTATCGATTAAACAAATAACCGGAATTTTAAAACGCTCCGCCATTTTCATAACTCGCAAGGCTTTACGATAACCTTCGGGGCGTGGCATACCAAAGTTACGATAAATTTTTTCTTTGGTATCGCGGCCTTTTTGATGACCAATAACCATGACCGGCAACCCGTCCAGACGCGCCAATCCGCAGACAATAGCCGGATCATCCGCATAAGCCCTGTCACCATGCAACTCATGAAAATCAGTAAAAATATGCTCAACATAATCCAGCGTGTAAGGTCGCCCTGGATGCCTGGATAATTGAGAAATTTGCCAATCAGTAAGATTACTAAAAATAGATTCCGTCAACGCCTGGCTTCTATCTTCCAGTTGCTTAAGCGCATCGGAAATATTTATTTTATTATCGAACTCTACATTGCGGAGTTCTTTTATTTTCGCTTCTAATTCAGCGATTGGTTGTTCAAAATCGAGAAATTTTAGGTCCATGGAAACATGATCAAAGCAGTGAGATTAAAAGGTATTTTATAGAAATCCAGCAATTAATTCTAAATTAATTCAGTATTTGATAATCATCAACCACCGTTATACCCGTTTTTATAGTAAACTTGCCCCATCAGCCACATAAAAAGAGCGACCTATTTAAGGCAGAACAGCACAGATAAATCTGTTCGAGAAAAGCCTTTATGCCACTCGTGGTGAGCCTGTCGAACCATTCGTGGCAAGCCTGTTCGCCGTTTCGTGGCGTTCCTTTTAAACCGTTCGTGGTAAACCTGTCGAACCATTCGTGGTGAGCCAGTCGAACCATCAACCCAACAAATTCTCTTAACTTATGTTTACAATTACCAAAGAAGTTTATTTTTGCTACGGGCATCGATTAATGAATCATCCCGGTAAATGTCGCAATTTACACGGCCACAGTGTCAAAGCATCCATTTCAATACAACAAGAAGAGCTCAATGATCAAGGCATGGTCTGCGATTTTTCTGATATTAAAGACTGCGTAGAAGCTTACGTTGACAACATCCTTGATCATAACTTTTTGCTCCATAAGGATGACCCGATTATCCCGATGCTGACAGAAAACAACGAACGTTTTCTTGCCCTTGATGAGCATCCCACCGCCGAAGTCTTAAGTAAAATGATTTACCAACATTTAAAACAAGCCGGTTTTAACGTTGCCCAAGTTGTATTATGGGAAACGGCCAGTGCCCATGCCTGCTACCGGGAAAGCTGACACAGACCATGAGCTTTGTTAATCCGGTCAACAAGTCATATTGTCTGGAACAAATCTGCGAATCCAACTACCAAAAACTGCTTCAGTTAATTCCGGATTTACTTAACCTTAAAGAAACCGCGATAGGGCTTGCACACCACAACACTACCCTTCATATTACCGTTATTGAAAGCACGCCTTACACAATGACGGTTGAACTTAGCCATTGTTTTAACAAAAATCTGGATGAATTTCTGGAGCCCGCCGTCAAAATACGTATTTATTTGGACGCACAACTGGCTGAAGTATTAAGTGATCATGCCCGCGCCAGCGTAGCGCAAGTCTTTAAAAATCCTGGTTTAAGCAAGGAAATAATGAATTACAAATGGCGCTTGAATTATTTCCTGCAAAAATGGCTGGATCACTGTTTAAAAAAAGATTATCAATTTAGCAAACCCGTTGATTGCGTTGCGTTAAGCTGAATAACATCTGCTATAGCAAGTAACCTCGATGTAACATAGTGAAATCGAGATATTCGGCATTGATAAATTCTCGATTTCGCTTTACGTAGCCAACTCGTAGGAATTACCTGATCTTCTATTTTCCGATTGAAGACGGCATTGATATTATGCCGCGTTCTTCATGGGTCAAGGGATTTATAAACGCCAACAAATAAGCTGGCAGGGTAAGCAGCTATCAGCAACCGCCATTAGCCACTCATATCTCTATTGGTTTAATTTTATAGTTTATAATTACAACAATAAAACCTAACTACCCAATCAATTATGAAAACCACATTAATCGTTAGTGCTATTCAACAACCCTGTAATGAAGACAGGCAGACAAACCTTGATTATTCCATTGCAAAAATACATGAAGCCGCCGCAGCCAATGCCGACTTGGTGGTATTACCTGAACTGCATCTGGGGCCGTATTTTTGTCAAAACGAGGATTATAATAATTTTGATCTGGCTCAAACTATTCCAGGGCCGACGACTGAAATTTTGTCAGCTGTCGCCAAAAAACTAAAAATAGTTATTGTCTCAACACTATTCGAAAAACGGGCGCCCGGGCTTTATCATAATACCGCTGTGGTTTTTGATAAGGATGGCAGTATAGCGGGTAAATACAGAAAAATGCACATACCCGACGATCCGGGATTTTATGAAAAATATTACTTCACTCCCGGTGATTTGGGATTTACGCCCATAGAAACGTCTATTGGTAAATTAGGGGTATTAATTTGTTGGGATCAATGGTTTCCGGAGGCTGCCAGATTAATGGCTTTAGCCGGTGCAGAAATTTTAATATACCCGACCGCCATCGGTTGGGATCCTCAAGATACGCAGGAAGAACATCAACGCCAAGTGGATGCCTGGATTACTATTCAACGCGCTCATGCTGTCGCCAATGGCATTCCGGTTATTTCCTGTAATCGTGTCGGCTTTGAGCAAGCGCCCGACTCATCAACCGGTATCAACTTCTGGGGCAATAGCTTTATAGCCGGACCACAAGGCGAAATAATAACCCAAGCCAATGCTTCAGAAACAAAACTATTAACGGGTACGTTTAATAGCAAACGTATTGAAACGGTCAGACAAATATGGCCTTTTTTACGTGACCGAAGAATTGATGCTTACAGCGACTTAAGCAAACGTTTTATCGATTAATTAATTGGACAAAACCCATCCCGAGAATCATTTAGTGATGGGTTTAGTTTTATTCACATGATTCAGTTCACGCTATACTTCAAATTCTGAGCGATCATGACCTTCATTTATCAAGGTTTGCAGCCAGGTCGGCATAACTCCACGGCCTTTCCATGTTTTTTCCGGATCTTTTGGATGACGATATTTAACAGCCACGGTAACGCCTTTACGCACTGATTTTTTATCGTTTTCGTGGATATCGACAGTAACATTAATCGATGCCGCCAATTCTTTAATCTGCGCAATAACGTCTTTACGTTTATTTGCCTGTTTATTTTTCAATACTTTTTCTACGCTTTCAAGAACAGTTTGTAATTCACTTTCTGAAAGATTCTCAAAATCGGTCATAGTTATTCCCTCAATAACAAAAAAATCAATATTATTCTAACATGATTAGTTATTATTTTTAAAAGCAATAATTATTATGAAGAAGCGTAATAGTTACCCACTATTATTTTTATGATTATAATGCGTTGCCTATTCATAAATAACATTAAATTGGATTTCATTTAATAACCGGCCTGTTTCGTCAACCAGTCTTGCAGTCCAATTAGTTTTATCATTATAAACAAATAACTGACGGCTTGATGTACGCCAGTTACTATTCGATATATTTACTTTTTTTCTGGTAATAAGCACACCGTCAAGCAACCACTCGTGGTAAACCGAATGTCCTTCCATTCCGGTTAATTCAACATAATAATAGACCGATGTTGATTTTTTTTTACTGAGTTTAAGCGGCAAATCTATTTCGCCTACCGGTTCATTATTATCGACTTTAAACGTTAGCAGGGATCTGATTACACTGTTATTAATATCTTTTGATTTATCCGGTATAGTAATATTATTTTTAGGCAAAGCCGACTGGACTGGCTGATCTGTGTTTTTAGTATCCGGGTTTAAAAAAAAGATTAGCATGGCTATAAATAATACCAAACCAATAAAAGCCAGCACTATCCGTTTAACATTCCATTCTGTGATAACCTTTAATTGAGAAACGTCAGGCTCTACTTTTTTACCGGTGCCAGGATATTTAACCTTAATTACGATATGTTTTTTCTCTTCCATAAAATCACCTTTATTGTACGGTAACCCCTCTTTGTCAAAGAGGGGAACTGAATACTTACTACCTATAAACACTTAAACTTAAACTCAATCTTCAAGTTTTCTTACCTTGACTTTCACGAACTCAATGTGGAGATTGAGTGTCAGAAACTGCGTAGGCCGGAATAAGGCTTTTCGAGCGCAAGTGAGAATAAGCGTTTCCGGCATCTGATACGGGAGTGTGCCGGAAACGCCACCACGCGCTACGCTTGGGTGGTCTTATTCCGGCCTACGCCTATTGCTTGTTATAAACCGTCTACTGGAATCAAAAATTAAAAATTTGAAGATTAAGATAGTTACTAATAATTAGCTTAAAGATTTGGGGTAACGGGATTGCTCCCGCACCCCTGATACCCTTTAAACCACGTGATAAACCTCTGCACCTTCTTCAATGAACTGTTTGGATTTTTCATCCATACCTTTCATTAATGCCTCTTGTTCATCTTTAATACCTTTTGCCGCCGCGTAATCACGCACATCCTGACTAATTTTCATCGAGCAGAAATGCGGGCCGCACATGGAACAAAAATGGGCAATTTTCGCCGACTCTTTAGGTAGCGTTTCATCATGAAACTCGCGTGCTTTTTCGGGATCAAGACCAATATTGAACTGATCTTCCCAACGAAATTCAAAACGGGCTTTGGACATCGCGTTATCGCGTGCTTGTGCGCCGGGATGGCCTTTTGCCAAGTCGGCAGCATGAGCGGCAATTTTGTAAGTGACAATACCTTCTCGTACATCTTGCTTGTTCGGCAAACCCAAATGCTCTTTTTGGGTGACGTAACAGAGCATCGCGCAACCATACCAACCAATATTCGCCGCGCCTATGGCCGACGTGATATGGTCATAACCGGGAGCAATATCGGTAGTCAGTGGACCCAAGGTATAGAAAGGGGCTTCTCCACATTCTTCCAGTTGCTTTTCCATGTTAACTTTAATCATGTGCAACGGGACATGTCCAGGCCCTTCAATCATGGTTTGAACATCATGCTTCCAGGCAATTTTTGTCAGCTCACCCAGCGTTTCCAATTCACCAAATTGTGCCTCGTCATTGGCGTCATAAATTGAACCGGGACGTAAACCGTCACCCAAGGAAAAGGACACGTCATAAGCTTTCATAATTTCGCAGATTTCTTCAAAATGCGTATACAAAAAGCTTTCGGTATGATGCGCCAGACACCATTTAGCCATGATGGATCCGCCGCGTGAAACAATACCCGTCATGCGTTTTGCGGTTAAAGGCACATGGTGCAAACGCACTCCCGCATGGATAGTAAAATAATCTACGCCCTGCTCTGCCTGCTCAATTAAAGTATCGCGGAAGATTTCCCACGTCAGGTCTTCAGCTTTGCCATTTACTTTTTCCAATGCTTGGTAAATAGGCACGGTACCGATGGGTACGGGAGAATTACGCAGAATCCATTCACGGGTTTCATGAATATTTTTACCGGTTGATAAATCCATAATGGTATCACCGCCCCAACGTATGCCCCAAAGCATTTTTTCCACTTCTTCATCAATGGATGACGTTACGGCAGAGTTGCCTAAATTACCATTAATTTTTACCAGAAAGTTACGCCCTATAATCATCGGTTCCAATTCTGGATGATTGATGTTGGCGGGAATTATGGCTCGACCTCTAGCCACTTCGTCACGGACAAATTCAGCAGTAATCGCTTCAGGTATCGAGGCACCGAAAGAATCTCCAGGATGCTGGCCTTTCCACAAATCACGCATTTCTTCCATTTTCTGGTTTTCACGAATCGCGATAAATTCCATTTCGGGAGTAATAATACCTTGGCGGGCATAATGCATTTGCGATACATTGGCACCGGCTTTGGCACGGCGTGGTTTACGAATATGTTCGAAACGCAAATCAGCAGTAGCCGGGTCCTCAAGACGCTGACGACCAAAATCCGAGCTGGGTCCGGTTAATTCTTCTGTATCATTTCTTTCTTCAATCCAGGCTGACCGGATTGAACCCAAACCTTTTTTTAAATCAACCTCAACATTAGGGTCGGTATATACGCCTGAGGTATCGTAAACATAGAGCGGGCCGTTTTTTTCTACAGCGCCAAAGTGAACCGGCGTATCAGACAAGTTAATTTTACGCATAGGCACTTGTATGTCAGGCCGACTGCCTTGCACATAAATTTTTTCCGATGCGGGGTAAGAATCAATTTTTACATTACTCGTGGTGGTAGTCTCGGTAACGTCTTTCAGAACAGCGTTCATGCTTATCTCCAATAACAATAAAACAAGACGCAGGGAAGTGGGGGCTTTCCTACGCCGGTATTAACCGGGGTCAGGTTCAAAGGGTTTATCTCAGCCTTCCGTTTTTGCGCAATGCGTGGAAACGAAAAAGCACCCCTAGCCTTTACGGATGTGGCACTAAGTTAAAGGATTATGCGCCAGATTGCAAGCTTAGTCAGTATCATAATGACTGCAAACGCCTTATAAAACAAATGGTTTTAACCAAGCACACTACCCCCGACCTAATGACACCCGAGCTTAACAATCAATGATTTACAGCAAATAAGGGAGATAATTTTAGGTTTTTTGAGGCATTTTTTATATGATATGTACTCGAATGTGGTTGATTATTGGTCAGCAAAAAAATATTAAGGCGATATCCAAGACTGAATATACCCGAATGGCGCAGGATTTTTGTTCATTTTTAAGGCGTAAAAATAGGAGCATAGCGAGCTACGTAACTATTTTTACAACGCAAAAAATGGGCAAAAAGACCGGCAAGTTGGGTATATTCTTCTCAGGAAATCGCCTAAGTTAATTTTTGCCCCGCTCATGCACTATAAATAAAATAATTAGTAGGATGGTTTGTGAAAATTTCTGTTGTTGTTCCTGTTCATAATGAAGCTGACAATATTGTCTCTTTGATTCAAGAGATTGATAATGCGCTGAGTATTGCTGATGCTTATGAAATTATTTATATTGATGACGGGAGTAACGACCGGACAGCGGCCGTTTTAAAACAGGCGCTTCAAGACTTTAAAGCACTGCGGGTCATTCGGCATGAGCAAAGTTGCGGGCAAAGTACCGCTATCAATACCGGTGTTAAAGCGGCCAACTATCCCTGGATTGCAACACTGGACGGTGATGGTCAAAATGATCCCGCCGACATTCCCCGTTTGTATGAAGTATTAATACGGGAAAGGGAAACGACTGGTAATTTATGGATGGTGGCCGGATGGCGAAATAAACGTTATGACTCGGCCTGGCGGCTTTTTTCATCCAAAGTAGCTAATGGAGTACGTGCCGGCTTGCTGAGCGACAATACACCTGATACCGGCTGCGGCTTAAAGGTATTTTCCAGGGATCGTTTTCTGGGCCTGCCTTACTTTGATCACATGCATCGCTTTTTACCCGCCTTGATTTTAAGAGCAGGCGGCCAAGTGATTTCTGAACCGGTTAATCATAGATCCAGAACTAGCGGTCAATCAAAATACGGTACTTTAGATCGCCTTTGGGCTGGAATTATTGATTTGGCCGGGGTTATTTGGTTACAAAGACGCGCCAAACTACCCGTCATTAAAGAAGTTGAAAGCGATTAATAGCGTTAGCTTTAGATTTAAGGGGTAAAGCTGTTTATATTTTTACCGGACACGAGGACACGAAGAAAAAACGTCATGTCCTCGGTAGTGCTTTTATGGCTCGCCGTACTGCCGGTTATTACCTTTAAAACTTTTTGGTTAACGCTTTAAGGTAAGCTGAAAATCCCTCTTTTAACTCGCTGTTCAATAATGCCAGCTCTACATTCGCTATCAAAAATCCCAACTTGGAACCACAATCATAACGGGTACCTTCAAATTCATAAGCCAACACCGGCTCATCATTTAATAAGTCGGCAATAGCATCGGTTAACTGAATTTCACCGCCCGCGCCTCTGCCGGTTTTTTTGATTTTGTCAAAAATTGCCGGTGTCAAAATATAACGACCGACGACCGCTAAATTTGAGGGCGCCTCTTCCGGCTTGGGCTTCTCAACAATTATTTCTATTGGCGCTGATTTTTCTGAAAACTCACCGGTTTTAACAATGCCATAACTCCCTGTTTCTGATGGATCAACCCGTTCTACGCCCAGTATTGAACTATGCTTTTGCTCATACAATTTAACCATTTGCGCCATACAGCCGCGACCCGTATCTTCGATCAAGTCATCTGCCAATATCACCGCAAAAGGTTCGTCACCCACCACCGGTCTGGCACAATAAACCGCATGACCCAAACCTAATGCCTCGGATTGCCTGATAAAAATACACGACACATGGGGCGGCACAATATCCTGAATCAGTTTCAGTATTTCAGTTTTATTTTTTGCCTCCAGCTCTTTTTCAAGCTCATAAGCCTTATCAAAATGATCGGTTATTGCATTTTTACTACGCCCGGTAATAAAAATCATGGTATCAATACCCGCTGCAACCGCTTCTTCCACTGCGTATTGAATCAGAGGTTTATCAACAATCGGCAACATCTCTTTGGGGATACCCTTGGTTGCCGGCAAAAAACGCGTGCCAAGACCGGCAACGGGAAAAACTGCTTTGGTAATTATTTTACTCATTAACTATGTCCTGTTTATTCAAATTATTAAGATACCAGCCAAACCCATCTACCAACGGATTAAACGCGCCCGTATTGATCGACAAAACGTACAATATCATCTTCACCCAGATAGCTTCCTGATTGAACCTCAACGATTTCCAAAGGAATAACGCCAGGGTTTTCAAGACAATGCACAATACCCAAAGGAATATAGATAGATTCATTTTCAGTAATTAACAGTTTTTCCTCACCCTTGGTAACCAGGGCAGTACCTTTAACCACGACCCAATGTTCAGCACGATGATGATGTTTCTGTACCGATAATTTAGCGCCGGGCTTAACTACAATGCGTTTAGTCTGATGACGTTCACCGGTATCAACCAAATCATAATGCCCCCAAGGCCTATAGGCTTTGCGATGAATATTGGCTTCACTACGTCCAAGCGCCTTTAATTGGGTCACTATTTCTTTAACTTCCTGAACCCTGTCTTTAGGTGAAATCATCACCGCATCATCCGTTTCTACAACAACCAGATCATGAGCGCCAACAACCGCAACCAGTTTACTTTGGGCATGGATAAATGAATTATGGGTATCAACGGTCAACACATCCCCGCTAATAGCATTACCAAACGCATCTTTATCGGTAACATCCCATAAGGCGGACCATGATCCTACATCATTCCAACCGGCATCCAGTGGAATTACAACAGCCTTATCTGTTTTTTCCATGACCGCATAATCAATAGAATCAGCCGGACAGGTAGAAAATATCTCTTTATCCAGACGCACAAAATCCAGATCAACTTTTGCCGCCTTAAGTGCTTGCTTGCAACAAGCCAACATCTCCGGATTAAATTTTTCCAATTCACTCAGAAAAGTGTCGACTTTAAACGCAAACATGCCACTATTCCAATAATAATCACCACTTTGGAGATAATCTTTAGCTGTTTCTGCATCCGGCTTTTCAACAAAGGCCGCCACACTAAAAGCAGATCCATGCTGTAAAGTATCACGTTTGATATAGCCGTATCCTGTTTCAGGTTCAGTAGGCACTATACCAAAAGTAACCAAAAACCCCTGTTCTGCCAACGCTTTTGCCTGCACAATGGCGTCATGAAAAGCTTCCAGATTTGATATAACATGATCAGCTGGCAACACCAACAATATATCATCCCCGGATGCCGCTGTTAAGGCTGCCATAGCCACAGCAGGTGCGGTATTCTTACCCACGGGTTCAAGAATAATAGCAGAAGGTTTTGCATCTATTTCCCATAACTGTTCGGCCATCATAAAACGATGATCTTCATTACAAACAGCAAGCGGTGCTTTTAATCCCTCAAGTCCTGCCAACCTGAGTATAGTTTCCTGAACCATGGTATAGCTGGAAACCAGCGGCAGAAATTGTTTTGGATAGTGCGCGCGAGAAAGTGGCCAAAGCCGTGTTCCTGAGCCACCCGATAAGATAACGGGAATCATAGTTTTTCCTTAGGTTGTAAAAATTTTAAAATACAAAAAAATAACTCAATTATTCTAACACTTTTTAATTTACATCTTGTATTTTTGCTTTAGTTGATTGCACAGGCTGCAATTATTGATGTTGATCATTTGGATTGCTTATATTTATCATCCAAGCCAATCAGTCTATATATACACTTTCAGATAAATAATTTCCACGGATTACCCAACAGCACTAATTTGAAAGCTCTTTTAATGGATAATGTTGGAAATTTAATTTCTGAAAATCTATAGTCTCAGAAAAATAATTTCGATACTAACAAATAACATTCAATCATCTACCCAAGAGGAAATATACACTATCCATGTTACAGTATAAAAAAGTTTCCCTTGGTAATATAGCCAAAAATACGGGTAGAAGTAAATCTATTATCAGTAGCTCATGAAATCGAAATAAGGACTGATGATATATGTTGAATAAGAAACAGATTACCTTAGGTAACCAATCACCCTAAGTCGCATGACTTTAAATGCTATTTTGGTACGACGTATGCTAAAATTCTTTAAAGCCAATGCCCACAATCCCCGTCCCTAATTGACGAAATTGCAGGTACTGGCAACATCACCACAACTTCACCATTTTACGACGGGTTACGCATCCCTATGTTTAAAGGCAGCTTATTTAAAAAAACAGAACTTGCCTGGACGATGCTTGGCATCGGCTTGCTGGCGACCCTGTTTATCAGCCTTCAGGTCAAGCAGGGTATTGACCAAACGGCGGTGAGGCAGTTTGCTTTTACTTGCGACCAAGTCACCCTTAAAATCCAGGAACGACTCGGTGCCTATGCACTTATTCTTCGAGGCGGTAGCGCTCTTTTTGCTGCGTCAATCTCGGTAGAGCGCAAAGAATGGCAAGCCTACGCGGATAGCCTGCAATCAGAACAAAATTTTCCCGGCATACAGGGGTTTGGATTTGCACAAATTATTCCTGCTGATCAACTTGCCGCCCACATCGCCAAAATTCGCAAAGAGGGCTTTCCCGACTATACCGTAAAACCGCCCGGCGAGCGTGCAATTTACACGTCCATCATCTACCTTGAACCCTTTCGCGACCGCAACTTGCGTGCTTTTGGTTACGATATGTACACCGAACCCGTCAGACGTGCCGCTATGGAACAAGCACGCGACACCGGCGTTACAACACTGTCCGGCAAGGTTGAACTGGTACAGGAGACAGGTACTGATATCCAGGCAGGCGTTTTGATGTATGCTCCCGTCTATCGCAACGGCGCTCCGGTGAACACAGTCGAGCAAAGGCGGGCAGCGCTGTTCGGTTGGGTTTACAGTCCTTATCGGATGAATGATCTTATGAACGGTATCTTGGCCGACTGGGAGCACCATGAAGGCAAAGCGGTTGACCTGACTATCTACGATGGACGAGAGGCAACGCTTGCCAGTCAGCTGTTCGACAACCAACCGGCCATCGACTCTAATGTACGCTCGTTATTCTACCAGCAACGGCTCATCGACTTTAAAGGCCATCAGTGGCTGTTGGTGCTTGATCGTAAGGGAACTCTGTCCGCCATCAACTACTTGTCGGCATGGGCAGTATTGGGCGGAGGCCTTGCCCTCAGTGGCTTGCTGTTTGGGTTGATGCGTTCGATGACCAACACACAGGCCACTGCCGTTCGTATCGCCGAAGGACTGACCGCAGAAATCAGGCAAGGTCAGAAATTATTGAGCCAGAGTCAGAAAAAGATTCATCTCCTGCTAAATTCCACTGCCGAGGCAATATACGGTATTGACACGAACGGAAACTGTACATTCTGCAACAATGCCTGCCTTCATCTGCTGGGCTACAAGCATCCTGATGACCTGCTTGGCAAGAACATGCATTGGCAAATTCACGGAAAATACGCGGATGGTACGCACTTTCCCGTTGAAGATTGCCGTATCTTTCAAGCCTACAGGAAAGGCGAACGCATGCATGTAGACGACGAAGTGCTATGGCGCTCTGATGGCAACTCTTTTCCGGCCGAATATTGGTCATATCCGGAAAGTGAAAACGGCGTGATTGTAGGCGCTGTGGTTTCATTTTTGGATATTACGGAGCGGAAAGAAGCACAAAAAGCACTGGATCAGCAAATGCAACTTCAGCAGCAGGCAAAGGAAGCTTTACGGATAAATAATGAAGAACAACGCGCCATTTTCGATTCCGTAACATCGGGTATCGCACTGATTAAAGAGGGCATCATTCTGCGCTGTAATCGAAAACTGGAAGAACTGTTTGGTTATGCCTCAGGGGAGCTTGACGGCCAGTCAACGCGCCTGTGGTATCCGGATGAAGCGGCCTATCAAGCAGACAGTCATTTCGTATACCACGAGATTTCGAATGGCAAGTTTTACCACATTGAACGACAGCTTATCTGCAAAGACGGCAGACTTTTTTGGGCCAGGCTTTCAGGGCAAGCGTTGGAGAGCAAAGATCCTGCCTTTGCGGTCGTTGAGATTATCGACAATATTACCTTCGAGCACGAAGCCGCCGATGCGTTACTCAAAGCCAAGGAAATGGCCGAGGATGCAACCCGGACAAAATCCGAGTTTCTGGCTAATATGAGTCATGAAATCCGAACACCCATGAACGGCGTGTTAGGTATGTTGGACTTGCTGCGCGAGACTGAAATGACACCTACCCAGCTGGATTGGCTTGAAACGGCGCATAGCTCCGGCGAAATATTGCTGGCAATTATCAACGACATTCTGGACTTGTCCAAGCTGGAAGCGGGTAAGGTAGAAGTGGAACAGGTTAATTTTAATCTTGTTGATCTGGTTGATGATGTGTGTGCAGCAATGGCGGGACAAGCTCATGCCAAGGGACTAGCGTTAAACTGTTTATTACCTGCCGATCTGTCTTTACGCTGGCGTGGCGATCCTCTGCGCATCCGCCAAGTGTTGACTAATTTAATCAGTAATGCGGTAAAATTTACAGATCATGGTGAAATTTCTGTCAGCGTCTCCCAAATACCCCTGTCTGATAGCCTGGATGAATTACGTTTTGAAGTACACGATACCGGTATCGGCATTTCGCCGGCAACACAGCTAAAGTTATTTAAGTCTTTTACCCAAGCGGATAGCACGACTTCACGCAGTTTTGGCGGCTCGGGGCTAGGCTTGTTTATCAGCAAAAAATTGGTCGAGCTCATGGGCGGCATCATAGACGTTAAAAGTGTTCAGGGCGTTGGCTCCTGTTTTTGGTTTACCTTGCCCCTGGCACAAAGTGAAAGCATTGAGATAACCGAGTCATTTTACGATCTTGCCGGTAAACGTACGTTGATTGTTGATGATAATGCCACCAACCGTAACATATTAAGCACCTATTTAAGCCGGTGGGGCTTGGAGGTCAGCGCGTTCGATAACGGCAGCGCCGCATTGATGCAATTGCAAACCTCCGCCTTGCAAGGAGTGATCTACGATTTAATCGTGATGGATATGCAGATGCCGACTATGGACGGTTTAACCTTGGCAAAATATCTGGCTGAAATACCTGCGTTAGCAAAAATTCCGATTATTTTATTATCATCGGGTGATCAGCTTAAGCTTGCCGATTATCAAAACACCGGGATTATCCAACGCTTGTTGAAGCCCGCACGTCAAGTGCAACTCTTCGATGCGATTGTCAATGCTTTACAGGGTGGCTCACGCCCCGACCAAAAACCGGCACTGACTGAACGTCAATGGCCTGACTATAAAGATAAAAAAGTATTGGTTGTGGAGGATGACAAAATCAATCAAAAAGTTATTATTGCCAAGCTGTCCAAATACGGCATCATTCCGGATCTTTCTGAAAACGGCCAACTAGCCCTCGCTATGTTGGCGCAACACACCTACGATTTGATCTTGATGGATTGTCAAATGCCGGTGATGGATGGTTATGTTGCAACCCGCGAACTGCGGTTATTGGAAGCCCGACTGGGC
>Ga0208102_1000173_pt1 | contig 30377 bp, 34 predicted proteins | sample CryBogmetaGMA17M_FD_184549 | JGI IMG/M metagenome (GOLD analysis project Ga0208102, IMG submission 184549) | Freshwater microbial communities from Crystal Bog, Wisconsin, USA - MA17M (SPAdes) | ecosystem: Environmental > Aquatic > Freshwater > Lake | place: Crystal Bog, Wisconsin, USA...
TCGCGGCAGCCTCTGCTGCACTGCCATCGAAATTATAAGCGGTTATACCCTTTTTTTTCAGCATACCAATGATATCGCCGCAGTAGTCTCTTCCGATTATTGCCGTAACACCTTTTTCAACAAGAAAACCCAACAATAATTTGCCAGCTTCATTCTTACCTTTGAAAGGATTATCGATGGTTTCAACTAAATTTCCTCTCTCATCAAATATCAGAAAATAGGGAGCCTGTGCTGCCAGCTCGCTGACCGCGGCCTTAGGACTCTTTTCCTTTGTTGCAACGCAAATTTTCCCTTTCTGCCCGGCAAAGGCCAGACCAGATGCCAGAAATAAAGCTACAAGCGCTACAGATATTAATCTCTTCATTAAAAATTTCTCCTTTTTAATTAGATTGTAAAACCTTTTTGACCGCTTCCAACGCGCTGCCTCTGAAGGAAAAGGTTTTTATCCCTTTACCTTTCATTACTTCAACAATTTGACCACCAAATTCTTCGGCCACGACAACTGTTACTGCCTTGTTCCCAAGCAGCTCGGCGACTGACTTTCCTGCACCCTCTTTGTCTTTGTAAGGATTTTCAATTGCTTCGATCATTTTTCCTTTTCCGTCAAAAAAAAGGAAAAAGGGAGCTAGCCCTGCCTGCTTACTTACCGCGGCCCCAGAACTTTTTTCCTTTGCTGCAACGCAAATTTTCCCTTTCCGTTCGGCAAAGGCCAGACTGGTTATCAAAAATAGCATGGCCAACACTACAGAAAATACTTTCATCTTAAGTTCCTCTTTCTTGGTTTTATTACCGCTTGCTGATTCTTCCATTTTTTTATTTCCTCATACATGCCTAAGGGCTTTGATCGGTTCCATTCTGGATGCTTTCCAGGCAGGCTGCAGGCTGGCCAGAACGGAGATGAGGATGACGATGCCGGATACGAGTAGCACATCGATCGGGTCAATCGTTGCCCTCAAAATCAATCCTTTTTGCCTGCCGAAATCAAAGGTAATGCCGGAAAGATTGAGAATCAGGATAAGGCTTAGACCGATGAGATTTCCGATAATCACTCCCAGTGCTCCAAGGGAAAATCCCTCTATCACAAACATGGAAAGGATCTTTTTCGGCAGGGTGCCGATGGCGGCGATCGTCCCGATCTCCCTCACCCGCTCATAAACCGCCATGATCATTACATTCATGATGCTAATCAAAACTACCGCGACCAGCATAACCTTAACGAAGATCGACATCACGTCAATCATTCGAGCAATGTTATAAAAGGGAGAAAGCTTCTCCCAGGTATGTACCTCGAAGATGGGTTTACCCTTTTGATTTAATTCCTTCCCGAGCAGACCTTCGAGCTTTTCCGTGAAGGCATTAACACCACTGAAATCCTTCACCCGGATGGCCACCTCGCTAACCTCCACATCTTCCATCCGCAGGATTTCCTTGGCATCCTCTATATGGACATATCCGTCCCTTCCCCCAGGTCCTTGGGCACTTTCGAGAATGCCAGACACCTTAAACTGCTTCCCGTTAACAGACCCGTCTTTGTTGGTTGTGACTATGACTACTGTGTCCCCGGGCTTCACTCCCATTCCCATGGAAAGTAGTTCCGGGACAAGGATTTCTCCTTTGTTAAGATGCTTTTCCCCATTGATTATTCGCGAGGGCAAAAGGGGTACAGTTCTAAATTCATTGTCCGGATTGACGCCGTTTAATCGTATACTGGTCGTCTCTACAAATGTACTGAACATTCCCCCGAATCTGATGCGCGGCGAATACGCTTCTACTTCGGGCAGGCCGTTGAGTACATCCTCCAATATCTTGTATGGCCTTGGTCTCAGGTTCATGGTGAGCGGAAGGCTTTCAACGGCGGCCATATATCCCTTCCGATGCACTTGCAGGTGTCCTAAAGAAGAGTCCGTGATCTGGGCGATCATCATGTTCTTAAAAGATCCGGCTATGGAGATATATCCCAGAACGAAAACCACCCCTATCGTGATGAGAGACGCAGTTAATAATGTTCTTCTTTTGTACCGAAGAAGATTGCGGATGGCGATTTTAAAAAGATTACGCATTACCATTCCCCCCTTGCACATTTTTGCCGATCAATTGTCCATCTTCCAGCGAGTAGATGATTTCCGCCATACCTACGATCTTTTGATCATGGGTTGAAAAGACGAAGGTCGTCTTGAGCTCGTTTTTCATCTTCTTCATGAGGTCAATGACGGTGTGGGCAGTTTTAGAGTCGAGATTGGCTGTGGGCTCATCAGCCAGGACAAGTTTCGGGTTTGTAACAAGGGCCCTGGCAATTGCCACCCGCTGTTTCTGGCCGCCTGAGATTTGATCCGGGTACTTGTCCTTCTGGTCGAGCATTTCGACGGCTTTGAGGAGCCCATGGATCCTTTCGCTTCTTTCCGTAGCTGGAACATTTTGAACCATGAGGAGGGGGTATTCGATGTTCTCGTATACTGTGAGAACAGGTATGAGATTAAAATCCTGAAAAATGAATCCTATATGATTCCCTCGAAAGGCGGCGCCGTCATTTCGATTAAGAATGGAGATGTCAGTGCCGACGACTGTTAATTTTCCTTCAGTCGGCTTGTCGAGGCAACCGATCAGGTTCAGAAGAGTTGTTTTCCCACTTCCGGAGGGGCCGACGAACGAAACAAAAGATGCAGGTTCAATTTCAAAACTGACATCCTTCAAGGCATTTATGACAACCTCGCCGACATGGTAGTCTTTAGATATATTTTCTGCGACGATCAGATCCATATTTTTCTCCTTTTCATAGGCGTTGTTTAACCCTATTTCTGGCAGCGTCTCTTGTTGATTTCTGTTTTATTTCGTCAGTTGACCCTTGGTCTATTTATAAACATCAACCGATTCCGTCTTCAATTTTTCCAGTAAAAGTTTTTCATGTTTCCCTGTGTAAAGCGAGTGGAACACTGTCATAATGACAAATGGCGGATAGAGAACGATGATCATCTGAAAAATATACTGAACCGCCAATAAGCGTTCGTGATTTTCAAACAGACTAAAGATACCATAAAAGCCGAATACGATTGGCAGCAGTATGCCAATATACTTTCCTATCATTCTGACTTCCCCCGTCTTCCTGTTGGAATACCGAATTCCCAGATCATCCAACGTCCAGAGAAAAGAAAGTAGCAATGACGTCGTCATGGCGATGGTCGTGATGCTCAAAAATCGTCCCGGATTAAAATGACCAGCTGGAAGAATGGTTGCGGCGGTAATTGTATTCCCCGTGTAGATTTGTAAAACTGTGATAAACTTTGCCGCAATCAACATTGCCAGCCCAATGCACTGTAGCGGCCTTATTAACCAGCTATGCCATCGGTTGAACTCATAGTTTCCCTCCCCAGGGATTTGGATCAAACGATAATTCCCCCGGTTGAGAAGATACTGTATGAACATACTAATGTAAGGAAGAAAGAGAATGGGGAGAGTTAAGATAATGGTCAGACGAAAAAACCGAAGAAGAATTTTCCAAAACGACTCCACACCAGTGACAAAGACAGATTTTGTGAAAAAAGCCGAGATAAAAAGTGTTAACAGAAGAACAATCAATGCCGGCCACATCAACTTGAAGCTTTTAGACAGCATATTTTTCATTTGATATGCAGCCATGGTAAGCTTCAGTAGGGTTGTCTTTTTATCTTGAGGATTAATCCCATCTACCAAAAATGTCACTGTCTGATTTCTCACTTTCCTTACTTTGGGCAACACCTTTTATCATACTGTATTTTTACCAGTTACCTCTCATGCCTTGACGGAAACCACGACCCGGTCCGTAGGACTTTAACTTTTCTTTCTGTTCTGGAGTAAGTACATTGTAAACGTTAAGTCGATAGACATCTCTCTTTTCCTTAATCTGGTTCCTCAGAACACTGACCTCTTTCTGCATTGCGAGGATTTTTTCCTGGTCGGGGCTTTGCTGAAGCCACAGGAGCCGCAAGTCATCCCGTTTGCTGAACATCACATCCCGAAGACGATTGGTATCTTTCAAGAACGTATCGCGAAAAAAATTTATTTCAGTTGCCTGCTCAACCGTTAGGTTTAGTTGTGAAAGGACTGCTGGATCAAAGCCATCGTAGGGCTTAAGACCATTGCCCCTTCCCCATCCTTGGCGGAAAGCCAATGCCGAGGCTGCAAAAGCTATCACAACAATCACTGCAAATAATGTCATTACTAATTTTTTCATGTTTATAACCTGCTTGCGTGTCAGGTTCATCATAATCAATGTGTTTTTCTCGATCTTTGAGGAAAAGGCATACGGTAGGATTCCGCAGACAAATGAATTTACCGCATTTATTGAAAAGACGAGTTGAAGAGGTGAAAATTAACAGCGGAGAGGAATGGATGTGAAGTGAATATCGGAATGAAATAATTCAGATCCCGCATTCAAAACCTTTGGTGAATACGATACCTGGTGATCTGGAGATGGTGCATTCAAGGTAGCAGTATCAAAGTTGTTTTGTGAGATAAGGGAATGGGAGGAACAGTTCTTGTTGATACATGCTTGCTTGTTTTGACTCTGCGCAAAAGGTCCACCGTGCGCCAGCTTGTTCACCAGCTTTAGAGGAATCGTTCCCAACAGAAGGGGAATTAGCAGCAGCGTCGGAATAAGGATGAATAGGCTCTTTTTGTGAAACATGGAAAACTCCTACACCATTCATAAAAAGTGATTATGGCAAAATACCAGCTCTCAACGAATGGTCACTCCCTTTAATTGTAGTGCAAGACGAATGCCAAGAGAGCCTACACGATTGTAACTTGTTGAAATAAATCGTTTATTGATATATTGACTCAATTTAGATGGCTGAAAAGGTTTACGTTTCATGCGAAAAGTGGATACTTATAACACACATAAGGTATCCAGGTGGATATAAAGTATCCATTCGTCTCCGAGACTCGCTCTGATCAATAATACATGGTATAGAATCAGATATTGAACGAATAATTTGGAGGCAATTGAAGTTATGTGGAAGAAACTGAGAGAGAAGGCAATAAAGTTGACGGCCTTTGCGGGCATAATGTTGTTCTTCATTGTTGCTTTCGAAATTATGATTATGATCAGCCCCTTTGCTTTTTTCTTCTATTCTGTCTTCAATCCGGTATTTAACTGGCTCGGCCAGTTTCCCGCAACAAGATGGCTTACTGCCTTCTTCCTGCCTCATATGATATTACCGCCAACCCTTTTCCTCAGGACCATTCGCATCGCAGGTTCCGCTTTTTTTATAATTGGCGCCGCCGCATTCATAGCTTGTGCCTTACAGGTCTATCTGGGTAAGTTGTTCAGGTGGGGCATAGCGGATAAAGGACTTTACAAGTATATCAGGCATCCTCAATATCTCTTGCTTGGCATATGGGGTATAGGGATGAGCATTCTCTGGCCCCGATTCATAGTGCTGGCAAGCCTTTCCGTGATGTTCGTCCTTTACTATGTCTTGGCGAAAGATGAAGAGAAAAGGATGCTGACCTGTTATGGAGAGTCCTACGAAAAGTATTTGAGCAGTACGGGCATGTTTCTCCCTAAGAAGGTTGAGAGATATTTTTCTTTTATGAACCATATCATCCCCAGGAGCCCTCTCAGACATGTCGTTGTTTCCACACTGATCATCACTGCAGTGATAGGGTCGGGATTCATCTTGAGGGCGATAACTTTGCGATCCCTTCCCTTTGAAGCAAACACAAATCTTACCATCCTATCTCTTCTGCCGGAAGACGCTGCTATGAATGCAGGTGCAATACAGACTATTCTTCAAGGAGAGAGAGACGGCAAGATAAAATTGTCTGATAACAAGAATTACCTGGCGTACATGATGCCTGCGGATTACATCATGCAGGGCATGATCGCGGATACGGGAGGGGAATTTCATCTCTTCAAGCAGCACAATACCTTTGCCATGATAAGCGAATGGGTCTTGCATCCTTTCGAACATCTGAGAAGCTCTCCATCTTTTCACATGGCTAAGATGCATAATGTCGACCCAACAATCGCAAGAAGACACCACTGCCCCATTAACATAGATGAGCCGGCTTTGGATTGCAATGCTTGTCCGTATAGGCGGGTCATTATCGACGAGGTAGACGATGGTAATGGGAAGCGTCTGTCGGGATCTGCATTATTATCATTCGGCGCGACGAGAACGCCACTTTATGCCATTGACTTAAATGCCCGGACAGGCGCAATTGTCAACGTGGTTCCCGTTAAGAGATCTACTGCCTGGGTAGATGTGCCCACACCAAGCATCTAATGGATTAATCAGCACAAGGCCGCCCTGTCTCTTGGCAATACTGCTTTATCTGCGGTCAGAATGTAACATAATAGAGGCCTGACAGTATAATCGAAGTGATAAGAATGCTGATCACCGGCCAGATAATATACCGGTAAGCACCGAATACAGTCACACAAAAATATTCTGCGGTAACCACGAAGCAGGCGTGCATGGGGGAAAGCATCATTCCCATGTATCCGAAGGAGTAAGCAAACACAGTAGTAGCAGCCAGCAGACCGGTTGTCGGTTCCGATCCAATGAGGGCAAACACAATCGGAAAACTGGCGCCGACAAAGCCGAAAGCAACTCCCGTCACCATGCCGGAGATAAAGGGAATCAGCATGATGACCGTGATCAGGGGGATGCCTGTTCGGATAAATTCGTCGCGCATCCCGGTTATCAATGTCGCCCCGGTTGCATCAACAGGACACACGAGGGCCGCAGAGAAGGCCTGAATTCCCACGACAAGTGCTATCATAAACCAGGTGTCTATGCGCATCAGCATGCGGAGCGACGGACGGAACGCTGCAGCATGGCCGGAGAAGATAGCGGCAAGCGCAGCGATGAGGCCAACCAGCATGGCTATTAAATTTGCCAGCGTGCCCTCAATGCCCATGAGGGGAAGAATCGCCGATCCCACAAGTGATATCATGACAAGCAGTCCGATGGGCCCCATTGCCGAGAGGACTTCACCGGTGTCTATCTTTCCATAACCAACGCCCTTGTCGTCTTCTTTCTTAATTCTCCGCAGAATAAATATATACCCGCTGATCACTGCGACGATGGTAAAGGGTATCTGTATGAGAAAATACGCAATTACCGGAAGCCTGGAATACTGCATCGCAAGGATGACACCGGGATAGAGGGGCCACCAGTATTCCCAGATATGCCGGAACCAGTAATTGATTGCCACCTTGTGAGACAATTCGAGTTCCCCGCTTTCATCGACAGCAGCTACAAAAGGCGCGGAGAAGAGGGCGCCAGCGGGCATGGGAAGGAGTCCCACCAACGCGGGTAGTCCCGCCAGGATGATATGTTTGCTCTTCAGCCATTCTTTGAGGGCCGCAATCGTGCGATCCATCCGACCTGTCTTGCTCAAGGATTCAGTAAAGAACAAAAGCAGGAGGATGATTACCGGCAGTATATAATTCTGCGGCTCGCCGAAGCTTGCGATCTGGTAGTAAAGGCCACCCATGCCAGTGCCTGCCCACAAGGGCAGAAGAATAGAAAAGAGAAGGATAGCGAGACCCAACGGCACACCAGACGAGTTAAGCAACAATATCCCCAAAAAGGACACGCCTACCTTACTATATGCGGGAAGATGTAATAACCAGTCGATCATTCTGTACTCTTATACACTCGTCAAGATATTTGCTTGTCGTAACGCGTCTGTCAAGCAAGCCTGTCTCTGGCCAAGATGCTTGTACACTTTTTTCTCCTATATACGAAGAATATTATGCAGCAGGTCTAAAGATTATGGGCAAGCGTGAATTTAAATTCCTTTATCGAGGGGCGGCACCGGCTCGTTAAAGTAGCAATGCAACGGCACGGGGAGCAGGCGGTAGTCAGCCGCCAGCATCATCGAAATATGAATACGGACATGATAGATTATCGGTTATGAGCTTTCTCGCTATTTCTTGCTTGCCATCTGTCCGCCACGGCGGATCGTCCAAAAATCATCCGAGAGGTTTCTGTCAGCAACGTATTGATAGGGAATTGTAAAATACCCTTTCATCCCCCAATCATCTCCCCATGAATTGCGGACGATGAACCTCTTCTTGGAGTCATCGTATCCGACCGCCATCACCGCATGCCCGCCAACCTGACCTTCTCTGGGCTTCGGCATGTTCACGATACCTGTCCGCGCCACCGCCTGCGACTCAAAGCTTTCATAAACGCTAAACCCGAAAACAAACGGAAATCCTCCGGCAAGGCATGCACGCATCTCGTCAAGTGTCATGATGCGGTGATAGGACGTGATTCTGTGCTGCAGCGCCTCTTTATAACATGCGGCATTGGGTTTGACTGCGAATTTCGAGATTATATACGGCCATGTCTTCTCAGAGCACACGCCCTGCTTCGCAAGCGTCTTGATGCCATCACGGATCATGGCGCCCGTGTCTGCTTTAGCGGTGTGTTCAATAAGGCGCTCGTTATAGTAAATGAAGAGCCTGCTAAAATCCACAAAAGAGACCTTATCTTTCCGTTCCAGAAATTCCAGCGCTCCTGCAAGGGCGTTCCCTGTGCAACTGCCCAATTGCCCCTGATCTTCGACCCTGGAGCAGAGATAGCGCAAATCCATCGATCGAGGGAGTCTCGCAGGCACGCGGAGCACCGCGCTATATATAAAGTCGCGATGGTCCGGCAAATCAGGCACCCAGCCATAGCCGCTTTTTTTGGCCAACTTCTTTTTAATTGCAGATACTCTTTTCCTTGCTGCCATAAGACACCTCCGTTTAGATGTATTCCTGTGATCACAATACAACTGGTATCATAGGGAAATAATAACAAGTCAGGTAATGCATGGGCAGAAGAAGAGTTTGCAAGGTCTCACCGAATACAGACGCTTAGAACTTCGATGAGGTCAGTCTCTCCTTTTAGCACTTTCATAATACCGCTCTGAAGGAGGGTGTGCATCCCCTCGGCTGTCGCATTCTTGCGGATAGCAGCGATAGATTTCCGGCTGATAATCATCTGCTTGATGGTGTCTGTAGCCACCAGCAGTTCATAAAGCCCCATCATTCCCCTGTAGCCCATGCCGTTACATTCCGGACAACCTTTAGCCCGATATAACTTAAAATCATCATCATAGTTGACATTAAGGCCGGAAAAGGATTTTTCACCGTAGTGGTGTACTAAATCATCAAACTCTTTTTTCTCCGGATGGTAGGCTTCCTTGCATGTACTGCACAGACTCCGCACCAGCCTTTGTGCCAGGACGCACAGGAGAGAATCGGCAAAGGCAAACGGGTCTATTCCCATGTCCAGAAGCCGGACGATCGTCTCCGGGGCGTTATTGGTATGGAGTGTGCTCAATACGAGGTGGCCCGTAGTGGAGGCCTCTATACCCATTTTGGCAGTTTCATAATCCCGCATCTCCCCTACCATAATCACATCCGGGTCGGCGCGCAGGAACGCCCGCATGGCGCTGCTGAAATCCAGCCCGATCTTGTGATGTACCTGGACCTGGCGTATCCCCTGTTGGGTAATTTCTACAGGGTCTTCCGCGGTCCATATCTTCATATTTGGCCTGTTGATCAGGTGCAGCGCCGCATGGGCAGTAGTGGTCTTGCCGGATCCCGTAGGTCCTACAATCAGGATTAGCCCATATGGTTTTTTCAGCTGGGCTCTAAAGCGTTCATGGGTATCTGGCTCCATCTGCAAATCGTTCAGTTTCATGATCTTCCCGCGTGTGAGAATCCGAAGAACCACATCCTCCACGAATCCATGCGTGGGAAGCGTGGCAACTCGCAGTTCTATCTCGTCACCCCCTGGCCTGGTGTATTTTATTTTCCCGTCCTGCGGAAGTCTGCGCTCGGTGATATCCAGATAGGACATAATCTTTATCCGGGATACAATGGACGAACGGTAATCATAAGGCAGCGTCTTATAATGTATACATTCGCCATCTATCCTGAAGCGCACATTGACCACCCGGTCTTTTATGTCCGGCTCTATATGGATATCCGAGGCACGCCTGACAAAAGCTTCGTCAATCATATCATTGACGAGATTGATAATGTTGCTGTCCGATGCATCACCGGCAAGCTGTTCTTCCTTAAAACCCTCGTCCTCTTCGGCAGTGTCCATCATCCGGTTGGAAGAAAGAAATTGCCCGCCGTCCTCAATACCATAGAAGTGATCGATGAACTTCAGGATGTCGGCTTTTGTTGCCGCGCAATAATCTACTTCCTTTGTTTTCAAAAGGTTTTCTATCATATCCCGTTTCAGTATATTTGCGGGATCATCCATCACGACTGTGATTCTTCCCTCTCTATTTTCCAGTGGTATCCATAGTTCACGGCGAAGATACTGGTATTTCAGGGTATTGAGCAGATTCGTCGGAATGGCGCAGCTCTTGTCGAAGGTAACCGTTCGATAGCTGGCCGATGATGAAGGTGTTTTAGCGACGCTTTTGGGGCCGGATCCGGCTGGCTTCCCTCTTTCCACTGACGTTGGGCTCATTATCTGACTGACCTCACGAACAGTTCGATTCTTCAGCGCTCTTGGGAATATCTTTAACTATTCAAGGAATCGTTGGATCAATTAATACAGATAATTACCAAAATGACAAGTCCATTGTGATTTGTTTAATGACGTTGGCGGATGTGAGAGATGAAGAATTCAGGGGTCGCTGACAGCATGATTGAAAGAGGTAAGTGCCGCGAGATCAGTTCCAGAAAATCAAAAGGGGCTCATGATTTCTCAGAACCCCTTTTGAATAATTTTTGCGAAGATAAGATTGAAGCAAGTTATTTCTTTGGCTCTTCCTTCTTTGGCTCTTCCTTCTTCATCTCTTCCTTCTTTTCCTTCTTTGCCTTCTTTGCTTTCTTTACCTTCTTCTTCTCAGCCTTAGCAGGCTTCACTTTCTCTTCTGCCTTGGGTGGCGGTGCCGCAGTTGGTCCCGCAGGTGGCTGTGCGAAGCAAAGACCGGTCATAGAAAGCGCAAAAAGGATAGAAACGATAATTGACATCAGCTTTTTCATGGTATCACCTCCTTTCTTTCAGTTTTCCATTAATTTAGCAAGGACTATACCACAATGAAAATAAATAAAAATAAGCAGTAATAATAACGCTTTGCCAAAATGCCGCAATGGAATATGCCTTCTTTATTGAGGAAGTATTCCCCTTCCTTTGGGGAATAATTCCCTAACTGGACAAATAAGTTATCGCATCAGAAATCCGCCGCTCCGGGCCATGGCAATTCCGCGAAAGGCATACAGAGACATGCACTGCACCGCCTCCGCCTATGCCGGGGCAAGCTCTGGCAGGGGAACCTTGCACGACATCGTCGTCAGTTATCACCAACTATTGAAATGAATCCTTGAGGTGTTAAATCGATTAGCCAGAGGTTTATGCTCATCGGGATACCCGATAGGAATGACTGCGAGCGGTATCATATGATCGGGTAGTTTTAGGAGCTTCTGCATACCCTTAACGCGTTCTGTTATCGGATGAATACCGAGCCATACCGCACCTAATCCTTTTGCCTGAATGGCAATCAGGATATTTTCTGTTGCTGCCGAACAATCCTGCACCCAGAAATCCTTATGCACTTCTAATTTCAGGTCTCCGCAAACCAGAATTGCCACGGAGGCCGTCTTTACGGACTGAGAATATGGATGGACCTTGGGAATTTCATCGAGGATTTTTCTATCATTGATAATAACGAAATGCCAGGGCTGTTCATTGCCTGCAGAAGGGGCACTCATGGCTGCTTCTAATATTTCTTTCACTATACTGTCCGGCACTGCCTCTTTTGTGTATTTACGAATACTTCTTCTTGAAAGAATTGCTTCCATTGCATCCATAAGTGTAACCTCCGTTATCTCTATACGGTCGCCTATCGGCCTTTGCAATCCGACTTGCCCTTGCCGTAGCTCCCTGTCTCTTCGCTTTTGAGAATGCTTCCCTCGAAAGTGAGAATGTAGATGAAATCGTTTTCCCCGCAGTTATAGTACCACTTTTCACCGGGTTTCTTTTTTTCCTTCAAGTAAGTACGTTTGGTCTTATCGCTCTTGTCTTTCTCCCTTTCGTCCGTCCTGTAGTGCCGGCCTTTTTTTGCGCGTACCTTTTCCTTTGATGTCGGTTTGCCGCATTCAAGGAGTACTTTGGTCTTAGAGTCTCCGACACTGATATACCCGTCGCCGCATCTGAAGGCATTGCTTTCAATACTTCCCGATAAGATGAAGAATGTAGCGACTAATACTGAAATAGTTATTTTTGTCATGACGATCTCCTCTCCAGATCTATGATTACATGGCCATTTACGAATGGCATCATATTTCACGAAAGGGGCCGGATAGTCTAGAAGGCGCACTCTTGCCGTTGGTTCGGCTTCAGAGAGCGTGAGTTAATAATGCGTCAACTTTTCCTGCTGGTCTTGGCCGTGAATGTGGAGATAAGCTGTCTTATCTTCTTGCTTGCGCATTTCGGACATGCAGCTTTGGCCTTCTCATGTTCTCTGAAACTCTGTATCAATGAAAACTTTTTCCTGCAGGCTTCGCAAAGGTACTCATACGTTGGCATGTTCTTCCCTCCATATCAGGATTATTGATATTGCTATTTTCTTGTTAGTATTTTAGTTAAATACCATATATTGTCAAGTATAGTAATAAAAGAGCTCAGAAAATGCCATGTCCAGGATATTAATAGTATATCATTCGCAGACAGGAAACACGGAAAAGATGGCTCAGGCTGTCGCGGATGGAGCCCGGATTATTGAAAATACGGAAGTGGTTCTGAAGAGGGCACAGGATGCCACCCTCGATGACCTCTTGGGATCAGCCGGATTGGCTATCGGCACGCCGGAAAACTTTGGCTACATGTCTGGCATGGTCAAGGATTTTTTTGACCGAACTTATTACCCCGCCGGAGACAATGTCTTCAGGAAGCCCTATGTAGTATTCATCAGCGCCGGCAATGACGGTACGGGTGCCTTAAGAGCCGTCGAGCGCATCGCCCTCGGTTACAAGTTTAAAATGGTTTATGAGCCTGTGATCTCCAAGGGCAAGTTAACCGACGACGACCTTGCAAAGTGTCGTGAATTGGGCAGTACTCTTGCAGCGGGATGCCAGGCGGGCATATATTAGAGGGTGGCCTCAAGCCGATCTTTGCGGTTCAATTATCACCTTAAGGGATTCTCCTCCTTCAGCAACAAGCCGGAACCCGTAACCGGCCTTATCCAGAGGCAGTCTATGTGTAATCATCTTCCCTACGGGCACGCGTCCCGATCTAATGAGCTCTATCGCAACGGTCGCATCCAGGGGGCTGTTGCCATATGATGGCATCAACTTTATTTCATTGCGCCAGAACTCATTGAGAGGGATGGATAGTTCCACATCCGGTTCCGTTGTGGCAAAGCAGAGGATCGTTCCACCGCGATCCACGGCCTTCAGGGTCTGATGGAAGGCAGCCGGCACCCCCGTACAGACAATAACAAGATCGGCAAGCCTGCCCTTATTAATCCGCCGGACACTCTCAGGTATATCTTCTGCGGCCTGAAGAACTGCGTCCGCCCCGAATGCCCTTGCCATCTGCAGCCGGTATTCGCTCACGTCCGTCGCTATGATGCGTCCCGCCCCAAGGGTTCTGGCCAAAAGAATATGGAGAAGGCCGGAGATGCCGCTTCCCATAATTAGTACGGATTGGCCTGCCTGAAGATTTGCCACCCGCTGCCCGCGGACAACACAGGCCAGGGGTTCGATAAAGACTCCGTCTTCAAACGAAAGCTCCTCCGGCAGGATAAACACGCCTCGATCCACATTGAGTTCGGGTACTCTGATATATTCGGCAAAACCACCGGGGTCATAGTTTGTCGTATGCAATGTCTCACAGGCTGTGTGATACCCCATCAGGCAGTAATGACATGTATTGCACGGAATATGGTGGGAGACAAAAACCCTGTCACCGATTTTATAACGCCCTACCCCTTCTCCTATCTCAGCGATCTCTCCCGCGATCTCATGGCCCAAGACCAGAGGCGCCTTGCGAATACGATACCATTCCATAACGTCGCTTCCGCATATGCCGCTCGCTATGACCTTTACCAGAATCTCGCCGGGGCCGATCTTTGGCCTCGGCATCTCTTCCAGCCTCACGTCCCTGTTATTGTAGTACATTGCCACGCGCATAGTTTTGTCACCTGATCAGGTTATTACCGATCACACTCATTTTTTGAGACTGTTGAACAAATCCCACGCTTCCTTGGCCGTATAGTTCTCATGAATGATGGACCGCAAAGCCCTTATCATGGCTACCGGGTGGGGATTCTGCCATACGTTTCTTCCGAGATTGATGCCGATCGCCCCGTTCTGCATGCCGTCATATACAAACTCCATGACTTCGAGCTCCGTTTCACATTTCGGGCCGCCCGCCATAACTACCGGAACGGGGCAGCCGCATACGACCTTGTCGAAGTCTTTACACCAGTAGGTTTTGACTACCCGAGCTCCGAGCTCCGCAGCGATGCGAGAGCTGAGTCCCAGATACCTGGCATCACGCTTTTCCAATTCTTTGCCGACCGCCGTGACAGCCATTACGGGGATACCGAAATTCTCACATTCGTTGACAAGCCCCGAGAGGTTAGTCAAGGACTCGCGTTCGTAGTCGCTCCCTACAAAGATGGAAATTCCCACAGCAGCCGCATTGAGGCGGATAATCTCCTCTATGGATGTGGTAATGCTTTCATTTGCCAGGTCCTTGCCAACCACGCTGGTGCCTCCGGATACCCTGAGGATAACCGGCTTGCTCCCCGCGGGATCCACTGCCGCCCGCAATACACCCCTGGTTACAAAGATGGCATCGCAATAGGGAAGTAGCGGTGCTATGGTTTCTCCGGGCTTCTCCAGACATGACGTCGGGCCTTGGAAATAACCGTGGTCTATGGGAAGAAAAAAACAATGGCCATCAGCCTGGATAAGCTGTGACATACGATTCTGCATTCCCCAATCCATTTTCAATTCCTCCAAAAAATAAAGTTGTATTCTCTTCTAAAAAGACATTCTTCTTGACAAATATATTTTAATTATTGATTATTTTCAATATAAAGCTTCTTAAATGAAATTTCGTTTGCTATTAGTTGATTTGCCAATAGCAAGCCCTAAGAATCCTCTGACCTCGGCAGTAACGATGCCTGCAACCAGCTAAAGTTCATGCCGGGAGACAAGCCGCCTTGAGCCAGGCCAACTCGCGGCAATATTAGAAAGAGCAGACGGTAAATCGTGTTTTATCTGTCGAGATGTCAATGAGCCTTTTCCTACTCACCTTTTTTCTCATCTACGGCGGGGTGCACCTTTATCTTTTCGCGAAGATCAAAGGGGCATTTCATCCAGGCGCCGCCGCTAATGTAATCCTGATTATTCTCCTTGTGTTCATGATCCTCGCCCCCTTCATCGTGCGGTTGTGCGAGCGATATGGCTACGATACCCTGGCCTGCATCATGTCGTACACGGGATATATATGGATGGGCGTAGTGTTCTTATTTTTCGTCTCTTCCCTCCTTCTTGACATATACCATCTCCTCATCCGTGCAGGCGCCCTTATTTCCCACAGGGATTTCTCTCATCTGGTCCTTTCACCTTTATACGCGTTTCTGTTGCCTCTCATAATTTCATCGGCCATCAATGTGTACGGCTATTTTGAGGCAAAGAATATAAGGACAGAAAAAATAACAATAGCATCTCCCAAAATCCCTGAGGCGGCAGGAAGGATAAGGATCGTGCAGATATCCGATGTCCATATCGGAATCATCGTGAGAGGCGAACGCCTGAAGCACATCGTCGAAGAGATAAAAAAAGCGGAACCCGACATCCTCGTATCGACGGGAGACCTTGTGGACGGACAGATAGATAACCTCGCTGAGCACGCGACGTTTCTGCGGAACGTGCATCCGCGGTACGGCAAATTCGCCATCACGGGCAATCATGAATTCTACGCCGGTCTGGACCAGGCCATCGATTTCACCCAGGGCGCAGGATTTGTAGTTCTCAGGGAAGAAGGCATCAATGTGGCGGGAGTGATCAATATCGCCGGTGTCGACGATCCCACAGTAGATGCTTACGGTCTTGCCAAAGAGATTTCTGAAACGAAATTGCTGTCAGGACTTTCCCGTCGGTACTTCACGGTGCTTCTCAAGCACCGTCCGGTCATAGAAAAAGATAGTGCCGGGTATTTTGATCTCCAGCTTTCCGGGCACACCCACAATGGCCAGATTTTTCCTTTCAACTTTGTTGTGCGGCGCTTTTATCCGTTCATCACCGGATACTTCAGCCTGCCGAATGATGCGCATTTATACGTAAGCAGGGGCACCGGCACGTGGGGGCCACCGATCCGTTTTTTATCACCCCCGGAAATCACTGTGATCGACCTGATACACGGAAAAACTGACAAAACGAAATGATCAATAAAAAGAAAATATTGTTGAACATCTTATGGTTCCTGGTAGGCATGGCCGTTGCCGCCGTCCCTCTGCTGCTGATTGAGCAGTGCTCGGAAGCCGGGAAACCGGAGACAAGGGAGAACCATGGTCAGAAACATGGTTCAGTCGATCATTCCAGTGAGAAGCAAGTCATTTGCGGGAATCTAATAATTATCCGCCTTGCAGTGTAACATCATGTCTTGATCCCGGCAGGAGCGGAAGTGCAGGCAGGATCAATGCACATTAATCCATAAAGAATAATTGACACATCACCCATTCGCCATCAAAAATGGCGCCAGCCTTCAATTACCAATTTCTTGAACCCCAGGACGGAAGCCATCGCGATAACCAACTCTTCATCCGGCAGTTCATGAGGGATAAAGATTGTCAAACCGTCTATGGTTTTCTGTCTGTATCGATCATGATTACGGGGCTTGCCAAGCCTGACGGTTGGTTCCGGCTGGAAGGGTACGCAGCAGCCGCCCGTTAAGGTAATATATTCTAAAAATAACGTGCCGCCCTTATCGAGTGCATATGTCCTTGCTTCCGGTGTAATGGTCAACATATATTTAGCCTCCGATACAAATATAATAATCCTTCCTCATAAAATCAAGTGCGCAGATTGAAGGAGCACTTTCTGAAATGCCGTTTCTTATAACGAAGACGCAAATGCGCTGTCGCAAATGATATTCACTAATGACCTCGTGCTTATTTTACTTGACATAAAGGTCACTTTTTCTTTACAGTGAACTTGCCAAAAAAATTTTGTCAAACGCTGTCTCTTATATTCTATGGCAGCAAACGAAGGTGATGTGCGAAAAAAAACACCTTCGACATCTTGAAGTCACGGAGAGAGAATGGCGCGTAGATATGGCATAGCGATCCTGGTCATCCTTCTGAGTGTGGGGTTGCTGTCGGTCCAGGGGGCCGCAGGAGCCTCAAAATCGTCAAAGTCGTCGAAATTCCAAACTGCCCATAAAAAGAAATCGCGCGTTAAAGTCGTCCGCGCTCCCCAGAAGCTCGTTATCCGTTCAGCCTGCGCATGGGTGGAGGACCAGCAGACAGGCGAGCTCTTCGTTCAGAAACGAGCGACGGCGGTATTGCCCATCGCCTCCATCACCAAACTCATGACAGCCATGGTGACGCTGGATGCTCAATTGGACCTCCAGGAATTGCTCACCATTGAACCCGAAGACGTGGATACTCTTCGCCACACCCGCTCCCGCCTGCGGGTGGGAACCCTCATCACGCGCGGAGATGCGCTGCTCCTGGCTTTAATGGCATCTGAGAACCGCTGTGCTCACACTCTCGGGCGAACCTACCCCGGTGGCATCGACGCTTTCGTTGCTGCCATGAACGCCAAGGCCCAGTTACTGGGACTAACGGAGACGCGCTTCGAGGACCCCGTCGGCCTTTCCAGCGGCAACGTGTCCACCGCTCGGGAACTGGCGCGGATGGTGGATGCAGCCTACCAATATCCTCTTGTCCGGGAATTCACTACCCGCGAAGATACCACGATCCATTCAGGCTACCGCATACTGAAGTTCCGCAACAGCAATCGCCTTGTCCGGAGCCCTCGCTGGCAGATCGGCCTCTCCAAGACAGGCTTCATCGATGAGGCAGGGCGATGCCTGGTAATGCAAGCCCAGGTGGCCCACCGCCCCGTGCTGATTGTGCTTCTCGATGCTCAAGGCAAGCTGACGCGCTTCGCAGACGCCGACCGCATCAAGCGGTGGATGGAGAGACCGCCGCCGGCGCGGCAAAAACAGAGGGTGACCAAAACCAATACCACGCGTCCTATCTAACACTGCATCCTCTTCATCAAGGCCTGATCTTCACTTCTTGTTACATACCCTTTGTCAACATTGGCGGTATCGAAGACATCCTTCCTGTAACAGAGCGTCTGGTAATTTTGATATATAGCCATCCTTTCAATTGGTAATTGTCGGTAATTATTGCATTGACACGCAAGCCCTTCCTGCTTATAATCGGACCTTGAAAAAGCAGTGTCTCATCGTCGGTCTGGTTCCAGGAGCGATTTAATATGACTATACTGGAAAAAAGGAAATTCCCGCGCCTTCCGCTCGCCGTAAAGGTCAAATATGAGGTATTAAAAGTTTCTCCTCTCAGGGCAGAAGAAAACCAATCTAAGAATGTAAGTGCCGGAGGGATATGTCTTGTGCTCCGTGAAAAAATTAACATTGGTGCCCTCCTGAGACTTAAATTGTCTCTTCAGGGTGAGGCTAATTTCATTATCGTTAAAGGTAAGGTAGTTTGGGTTGAGGAATTTTCTGTTAACGATTATAAAGCCTATGATTGTGGAATAGAGTTTATTGATGTCGACCCTCAAGATAAAAAAACATTAGCCACAACTTAATAAACAATAAATCCTGCCAGTTGCTTAATCATCCGGGATAAAAGAAATAAGGTCGATCCGGCTCTTGCATACTTCCTGAACTACACAAAAATCAAACATCGACGAAAATGCAGGACTGCAATTGGTAATAAACACAATTCATACCTCACATTTTGTTGGCAAGATTTGTTTGACAAACAAGACAGACAGATTCACTGTTCACGCATGAACAAGCAACATCTTTTTAGGAAAATATGAGAAAACTATTTTTATGGAGGCGAATATGAAAAAAATAGCAATGGTAGTAATGTTATTCATCATAATCACCCTTGTGTATTTTATGATGAACGGCGAAGACCTTAAAATAACAGATAAAGTGCGCGCTGAAAATGGAGGTAATTCTATCGCATTGTCGGACGGCGTAACATACTACAAAACCGGAGGACCGGCTGATAAGCCTCTTCTACTCCTTATCCACGGATATGCGGTACCTTCATTTATATGGGATGATGTTTATGAAGGACTCATCAAAAAAGGGGAACATGTATTGATGTATGATATTTACGGAAGCGGTTTTTCGGACAGACCTGATGCCTCCTATAATCCTGAAATGCTCAGGAGGCAGATAGAGGAGCTACTCAGAGGACTCGGTATAAAAGGGAAGATAAACATTGCCGGATTATCCATGGGCGGGGGGATAGCTGCCGATTATATCAAATATCACCCTGATATGGTAAAAAGCGCTATTTTCATCTCCCCCTACCGTATTCCTCAGGAAATGCCGCTCATTGCTAAGGTCCTCCTTGTCCCTGGAATTGGAGATTATTTAATGACAGTGATCGGGGATTCTGTATTTAAAAAACGGCTAAAAGAGAATTTTCACAGACCGCTCAATTATGGCGAAATTGAAAAAAATTTCAACTATCAGCTGAGATTCAAAGGGTCCAAGCGTGCTCTTCTAATGAAGATGCGGAATTGGATGCAGAATGATTATTCAGAATCTTTTAAAGCCGTTGCGGTGAACCGGATACCCTCGATTCTATTATGGGGGAAAAATGACGCTGTAATACCGTTCAAACTAAGCGGAGAGATAATATCCCTCATTCCTGAAATTGAATTTTTTCCGCTTGAAAATATGGGACACATTTCCACCCTGGAAGATCCTGAGAAAATAACATCGATCATCGAGGCTTTTATCCGGAAAAAACAATGATCAGGATGACCAGCGCTAACCATTCCTTCAGCGGGCGCCGCAGGGTGTCCGCTGGACTCAAACATTAGCTCAATCATTTCAGACGTAAATCATCAAAATATTTCACACGCAATACCTGAGGACTTGTAGGTGCAGCCAACAAATCCGCCACTCAGGCCGATCTTGAAAGATCAGCACTCGCATTCTTGTTCGAAACTTCCTTGTTTTTCCTTCCAAAGGACCGGTCGCCATAACCGGTCCCTTGAAAAACGCATATCCTGCTTTTACGCCTTTTCCGCGCAACACGCCTGATCGGATGTTGAACCTGTCTTCTTGAAACAGGCCGACATCATCTCCATCTTGCTCCCGCAGCAGGCCGTCATCTTTTCCCGCATCTCTTTCTTTGCCTCTTCAGTCATGTCCTTCATTCCCGTTGAGGGGCACATTGCAGCCACCTTCTCCCAGCAGCAGGCCATCATTTTTTTCTTGTCCTCCTCGGACATCCCCTTCATGCATCCTTCCATCATCTTGCTAAACATTGCTTTCATTTCATACCTCCTTGGTTTTGTTGTCACTTGTCCTTGATATTCCCCGCATGGACCCCTTATAGACCATCCAAGCGCCCAGAAAAATCAATACTGCGGGCCAGAAGTAAACCGCTTGCAGCCATGAGAAATCGAGCAGTCCCATCCTTGCCCCCAACCAGATCAGGCCGATTGTAACCAGCATAATGCCGATTTTCTTTTTTCGGGCAGGATTCCCTTGATGGGTCCATGCTCTACAACACAGATTGCCGAAATTTTTTGATGCTGCTTGATTAATTGACATGACTCTTCTCCTTTTCCTCCCCCCTGCCATGCTTGAGAAATAGCAACGGGGTTAAATTATTGCTTTTGTATATTTGTATGACTGTCGAAATATATAATAGTGATAGCATTCCGTTTGTCAAGGGATTATTTAAGATATTTTTATGATTATGATAATGATTTGAAAATATTGATTATTTACGATGGCCGGTGAGGTATTCCACCATCATCCTGATGGTTTCTTCCACAGGCTGTCAAAGGATCGTCTGGCCCTGCCGTTCGCAGCGGACAAGGTCGGCATTGCGGAGCTCCTTGATGTGATGGGAAATAGTGGACAGGGAAATATCAAAATTGCTGGCCACGTTGCAGACGGATGGACGTATTTCCTGATTCAGTGATGCCTTTGCCCGTCCAAGACGAATCTTTTCAAAGATTCCCAAGCGTGTTTCGTTGGATAGGGCATTGAAGGCGGCAACAACACGCTCCCGATCTTTCGTTGATTTTTTATTACCTGATTTTCCGGCCATGACATTACCCCCGGGCAAATATATTTAGATGTTTATACAGTTATCGAAACGTATAGTATTTTTCCGCCTTTCCGTCAACCTGTTATTCTCAAGATTTCTGCGCCCCGTGCTGATTGTGCTCCTCGATGCGCACGGCAAGCTGACCCGCTTCGCAGACGCCGACCGCATCAAGCGGTGGATGGAGGGACCGCCACCCCCGCGACAAAAACAGAGGGTGACCAAGTCCAATACCACGCGTCCTATATAGCAATGCCTCCCATCTCAGCCTGATTTTCACTTGCTGTTGCATAACTCTTATTGATTGCCACTAGAAACATTCGATCTTTTGCGAGGTATTTTCTTTGGTTAAGGAAATACGCGTATCTTCCTGAAATGTTGTTTTTCAGTTTTCACCTTTCTATGCAATCTTTCAACCCTAAATCAGCACTGGAGTAATCCCCCGGACATATTTTTACATTGATAGTTATTCCAAACAAGAGTACCTTCAAATCGTCGTTTGTACCTTTGGCCATCCAGTCAAATGACAGGAGGATCAGAAACATGAAGGTGGGTGCACGCATCATCAGAACCATTACGGCACCGAAGAACGTCACGCCCGGAGAAAAGTTCATGGTCACTCCTGATTTTTAATCATCGGATGAAAGAGAAGTTCGCATGTTAATTATTGGAAGGAGAGATTATGAAAAAGATTTTCTTAATATTTTCAATTTTATGTTTGCTCTATGGATGCTCCACTACAAAAGATGTATACACTTCTGATGGTGGTCTGGCACATAAAATTAATTGTTCAGGTCAATTTGTTAATTGGGATGGTTGTTACGCTAAAGCCGGTGATTTATGTAAAGAAAAAGGATACGAAATTTTAGACAAATATGAATATAAATATGATATTCCATTTAATCCCGGCCAGACTGATACAGGCAGAAAACTAACTATAAGATGTAAGTAATCCAATAATAATTTTTTAGTGGACTTGTAGGTAGAGGGTGCAAGATTCTCCGCAGCTTGAACGTGAAAATATCGGAGATAACTTTCCCCGTAGGCTTCTTCCTGGAGTCAAGCATCGGGCGATACTGGCAGACATACGCCCTTTCAAACCCTACTCCTTAAACCCTTCCACGATCTTTCATATCTTTTAACCTTTTTAAGTCGGGTGGAGTCGTCACTTTGCGAAGGTTTGTCAGATGAAACCTCTTTAACTCTCTCAATTATTTTTCAGGCGTTTTAAAGGTGTAAGGTTTGCCGCCAGTTCTACCAAATACTATGACTGCAAAGTAATAATACTGTTTATAGTTACATTGTCCTATTTCTGTATGATTATTCCTCGTCCAAGTCGGTTGAACGCACCAATTATATTCTTTGTTGGGTAAAAGCTGATGTTCGGCTGTGTATGATGTATTGTAAATGTCCCCTTTATATTCAACTATGGTTGTGTCTTCCTTAATAAAAATTCGATACCTAATATTTTCTTTTCCTTCTTTCACATCACTATAGGGTTCCCACGCAAAAGTCGGCTTCAAAGAGTTCACTGTTTGCCCATCAGAAGGTGATATTGGTGTTAAACCATACTTCATCGGGAAACAACCAAAAAGCATCATGCAAGAAGCAAGGACAAAGATCATTCTTTTCATTTGGTTCCTCCATCTTAAAACGATTGGTATAACAATTATGTCACAATGCTAATGTTGTCTATTCATGAAGTGACTCCATGCCCGCTGTAACTTCAAGAGGTTAACTGCCCACCGTATAAAATGTCGACTTAAAAATGCTATCGTCTTATTTTAGGTTAAACTACCATATCTATGCGGTTTCCGCAACACTCTTAGGGAATACATTTCAACGGGTAATCCTTACTTTAATTCCAAATCAAAATACATCGCCTTGTAGGTGTTAACAATTTTCATTGCCGTTCGAATTCTGCTTAATAATAATTACACATTATTGGTTGAATGGTGCTACAAAGAAGGAAGGGATATTTATATTCGATATGCAGGCATACATAATTCACAAGATTGTCATTGCCGCCGATACTGTAGAAGAGGCCTGTGCATTTTATCGTGGGGAAATAGGCGGTGCCCCGCCCGATGTGATTGAAGAACTGCCCTATTTGATCGAAGTATGCTGTGACGACGGAATCGTCAAGACGGTCAAGGCGCGCATCAACGAGGAACTGGACGCCCGCAATTCCTGGCTGCTCATGGGAATCCCCTGCGAACTTCACCGACCCTTTCTCATAGGAACCCTGCCATAAGCTTCTGATGGGTTTCAGAGAATTGAAACGCGCCATACTCTTTTCAGTGTACGGCGCCGGTTTCCCTATTGGGATCAGAGGTGGGTTTCTTGTCATTGTCCGAGACAATCTTGCTATCCGCCTCTATGACCCAGCCGCCGCCCACCGCCTTGTAAAGGTTCACGAGAGCCTGGAAGAGAACTCCTGCCGTCCGGGCCCTGGCAAGCTCCGCGTCGAAAAGGCTCCGCTCCGCATCAAGCACCTCGATGTAGCTCGTGTAGCCGTTTTCAAATCTCAGACGCGCGAAGCGGGCGTAAGTACTGAGGGATGCAACCTGCCGCGTCTGGATATCAAGTTCTTCCCGTGATCTCCTCTGGTCGATAAGGGCGTCTTCGACTTCGCGAAAGGCCCTCTGGATGGATTGCTGATACAGAATTAGAGCCTGCCGCTGTATCGCCTCGGCTGCTTCGACCTGTCCGGCAATGGCGCCTGCTGTGAAGATCGGCACATTCAGAGGAACGTTCCAGCTCCAGGCTCTGGACGGACCCTGGAAGAGTGTTGAGAGGTCATTGCTCGCAAATCCATACGTGCCGGTGAGAGAAATAGTCGGAAAATAGAGTGACCGCGCCACACCGATTCTCGCATTGGCCGCAATCATGGTCTGTTCCGCCTGACGTATGTCCGGACGTTTGGTCAGGAGCTCTGAAGGCAGTCCCGCCGGTACGGCGGGAAGGACAAAGTCATCGATCCTCTTCCCCCGGGGAATAGGACCCGGATTTCGTCCGAGGAGTATGGAGAGGGCGTTTTCCTGCTGGCCAATGGCCTTTTCGAGAAACGGGATGATTGCGAGGGCCTGCTCATACATTGATTTAACCTGGCTCAGTTCGAGTTCGGAGATGACACCGCCCTGGAAACGCAACTGGAAAAGGTCATAAGACTCCTTACGACTCTGTGCGGTGCGCTTGGCAATCTCGAGTTGTTTGTCAAGATCGCGAAGGTTCACGTACGCGCCTGCCACAGAGGTTACAAGAATAAGGATAACGCCCCTTCGTGCCTCCTCCTGACTCAGGAGATCGGCACGGGACGCCTCTTTTGCCCTCCTCAGCTTGCCCCACAGGTCAATTTCCCAGCCCGCATACAGGGTGGCGGAATAGTTGTCCGCGGGGTTTATAGTGGCGGTTGTGAGGGGAGTCGCGCCGTTATCCGTGGCTCTGCTTCTGCCCGCAGCTGCTCCTGCACCCGCCTGGGGGAAGAGGGAGGCGCGGGTTATACCGTATCGGCCTACAAATTCTTCCACGCGCGCCGTGGCAATCATGACATCCTTATTCTCCTTCAATGCCGTTTGAATGAGCGCGTTCAGGACGGGATCGTTGAATTGCTCCCACCATGCGGCATTGCCGATCTCTCTTGCTTCTTTTTCTTCAAAGCGCCAGGATGCAGGCGTCTCGACAGCCGGTCTCCGGTAGTCCGGGCCCATCATGCAGCCGGAAAGGACAATTGCCAGAAGCGAGCAGATGATAATGTTACGCATTGTTTTTTTCCTCGCTCTCCGGCCGATCATCTTTTTTTCTCCTGCGGGAGAGAACCATGACAACATAGAAAGTCACAGGAATGAGAAAGACGGCGATCAGCGATGCAGCCAATGTCCCGCCCATGACGGCGGTTCCCATGATCTGCCGTGCAGTAGCGCCCGCTCCCGTGGATACGGCAAGGGGCAATACACCGAACAGGAACGCAAAAGATGTCATAAGGATCGGCCTGAGTCTCAGCCGGGCACCTTCAAGAGCAGCGTCGGTAATGGACATCCCCTCTTCATATTTCGCTTTCGCAAACTCAACTATGAGGATGGCATTCTTGGCAGTGAGACCGATAAGCACGATGAGGGCGATCTGGGCATAGATATTGTTCACCTGGCCGCGAAGCCATATCGCCGCGTACGCGCCGAAAACTGCTATTGGCGTGCTGAGAAGAACGCTGACAGGCAGCGACCAGCTTTCATACAGCGCCGCAAGGATTAGAAAGACGCACAAGAGCGAAAACCCGTAGATGACGTATGTCGGTATTCCTTCCTGGGCCTTCTTTTCCTGGAAGCTCATGCCCATGTAATCGAGACCCATTTCGCTTGGCATTGTCTGGGCAAAGACTTCTTCGAGGGCCTTCATCGCCTGAGCGGAGCTATAACCGGGATTGGCCGTAGCGTTGATCTGTGCCGAGCGATAAAGGTTGTACCTCATCGTAAATTCGGGACCGGTGCGCGATTCAATAGTCGTTACGGCCGAGAGCGGCACAGGATCCCCTCTTTCGTTTTGTACGAAGAACTGCCCTACCTTTTCGGCCTTGTTGCGATATTCTCCCTCCGCCTGGACATACACTTGCCATTGGCGGCCAAAACGATTGAAGTAATTTACGAAGTATCCCCCCATGAAGGTCTGAAGAGTCTGGTACACCTGTTTCAAATCGACGCCCTGCTTGAGCACTTTATCCCTGTCCACATTGATGAAGACCTGAGGAACACCGGGCAGGAAGGTCGTCGTCACGCGCTCCAGTTCCGGCCTCTGTCGCGCAGCCTCAAGAAATTTATTCACGTTCTCAGCGAGGTAGGGAATATCCTTGCCGGCCCTATCTTCAAGCACAAGAGTTACACCGCCGGCTGTGCCGATCCCTGGGATGGCCGGGGGTGAAAAGGCAAAGGCAATGCCTTCCGGCAATTTGCCAAGTTCCCGATTGAGATGGGCCATGATGGCTTCGTACTGCTCCTCAGGCTTTTCCCGGTATTTCCACTCTTTCAGGTTCACAAAGAAGAACCCGCTGTAGGTGTTCTGCACGATGCTCAGCAGGCTCACGCCGACGACAGTCGTGTAGTATTTCACTCCGGGCGTGTTTGCAAGGATCTCCTCGATCTTTTTGCATGCCGCGTCGGTACGCTGCAGAGAGGCTGCATCGGGCAGGGCCAGATTAATGAACATGTATCCCTGATCTTCTTCCGGCAGGAAGCCTGCGGGAATCGCCTTGCTTATACCGCCGGAAACGACCGTGATCCCGGCAAGGAATACAAGGCTGAGGACGCTCTTTCGGATGAGTGTGCCCGAGAAGGAGACATAGCCGTTGGTGGCACGGCCAAAGGCGCGGTTGAAAAGGCTATAGAATTTCCCCAGCGGTCCCTGCGAATCCGACTTCGGCTTGAGCAAGAGTGCGCACAAGGCCGGGCTTAAGGACAGCGCATTGAATGTCGAGATGAGAACCGAGATGGCGATTGTCGCGGCAAACTGCTGGTAGAGCCGGCCCGTAATCCCCGGTATAAACACTGTGGGGATGAAAACAGCGGACAGGACCAGCGCGATGGCTATCATCGGCCCTGATACTTCTTCCATTGTCTTGAGCGCCGCCTCTTTCGGAGCCATCCCTTCATCCATGTGCCGTTCCACTGCCTCCACCACGATGATGGCGTTATCCACAACCAGTCCTATGGCGAGAACCAGGCCGAAGATGGACAGGGTATTAATTGAAAAGCCGAGAAAGGGGAAGAAGGCAAATGTGCCTACGAGGGAGACCGGAACTGCAACTGTTGGAATGAGGGTTGGCCTCCAGCCCTGCAGAAATATGAAAACGACGAGGATGACGAGGATTATGGCGATGAAGAGCGTCTTGACAATCTCATTTATTCCTTCGGTGATTGCCCTTGTCGTGTCGAGACCGAGCGCATAGTCCAAATCGGCGGGAAAGCGATCCCTGGCCTCCTCCATTACCTTTCTGGCGCCTTTGGCAGCCGCTATCGCATTCGTCCCGGGCAACTGGTATAGGGCGATATTGGCGGCAGGCTTGCCGTTCAGCCTGCCCCTGATGTTATAAACCTGCGTCCCAAGATCAATGCGGGCTACGTCTTTCAGGCGGACAATAGATCCGTCCGGGTTTGCCCGGATAATGATCTGGCCGAATTCCTGCTCGGAGATGAGGCGTCCCTGGGCGCGGACCGCATAGGTAAATTCCTGCCCGGGAGGCGAAGGCTCAGCGCCGATCTGCCCGGCCGGATTTACCGTATTCTGCTTCTGGATGGCATCGATGATCTGAGGGACTGTGATGCTGAGTTTTGCCAGGGTATCGGGTTTGACCCAGATGCGTATGGAGTACTGGCCTGCCCCGAAGATCGAAACCATGGCGATGCCTGGGACGCGGAGCAACTGGTCGCTGAGATTGATGTATGCGTAATTTGCAAGAAAAGCGGCATCGTGTGTTTCATTCGGTGAATACAGGGAGAACATCATCAACGGTGCAAACCTGGATTTCTGGACCGTGACTCCGTAATTGCGCACGTCCATCGGAAGCATCGGCTCGGCCTGATTCTGCCGTATCTGAGTGAGAACCTGGTCTGTATTCGGATTGGTCGAGACGTCAAAGGATATGATGAGCCTCATTATGCCGATGTTGGAGTTCAGGGAGAACATGTAATTCATGTTGTCCACACCGCTCAGCTGCTGCTCGATGGGGGTGGCAACAGATTGCTCCACCGTCAACGCGTCGGCGCCTACATACATGGTGTTGATCTGGATTTCCGGCGGGACTATTTCAGGAAATTGCGAGACGGGCAATTGCACGAGCGCAACGGTTCCGAGAATGACAAACATGATCGATATGACCATGGCAACGATAGGACGGTTAATAAAAAACTTCGCCACGCCGGTCTACCTCTTCTCCGCCTGGGGTTGAGCCGGCGGCGTTGCCTCGGTCTTTTTCACCTGGTTGGTCGCTGGAGGTACGGCTCCATAGGGGGTCGGATTTACGGTTACACCATCCCTGACCTTCTGGACGCCTTCCGCCACGACCCGCTCTCCGGCCTTCAGCCCTTCATCAATTACCCACATGTCATCAACACGTTCAGCCACTTTGACGGGCCGTATCTCTACTTTGTTGTTCGCATCCACCACTGCAATCCGATAACTGCCCTGAAGCTCCATGACCGCCCGCTGGGGTACCAGCAGTGCGTTTTTGATCTTGATCCTGGCGCGAATCTTGGCAAATTGCCCGGGGCGCAGATTATTACCGGGATTCTTGAAGATGGCTGCCACCCTGATGGTTCCTGTCTTCACGTCCACCTGGCGGTCGGCAAGGGTGAACTTCCCCTTATGAGGATAAACACTTCCATCGGAGAGGATCATCTCCAGAGGGTTGTCTTTAAAACCGTTCCGGCCTTTGCCCGTAGCTATGAGATATTCCTGCTCGCCAACGGAAATATAGACCTTGATAGGGTCCACTGTGGAGACCGTTGTCAGTTCCTCTATCACTCCAGGGCCGACCAGGTTCCCGATCTGTGTCTTGGCGATGCCGGCGATGCCGCCAATAGGGGAAACGATCTTTGTGAAGTCAATGTCCAGCCTGGCTTTCTCAACCACTGCCTCTGCAGAAATCACTGCGGCATGAGCTGCCTGTTCCTGCCCTGTAGCATCATCCAGGTCTTTTTTGCTGACGGCATTTTGTTCCGCGAGCGGTATAATTCTGGTCAGATTTGCTTTGGCCGTAGACCACCGCGCCTTCTGCTCGCCCAGTTGCCCTTTAACCTGATCAAGGGCAGCCTGAAAAGTGCGCTGATCAATCTCGAAGAGGATCTGCCCCTTCCTGACGAAATCGCCTTCATGATAGTTCTGCTTGATGAGGTAGCCCTGAACCTGGGCACGGATCATGGCATTTACCATGCCGTCAGTAGTGCCGATCCATTCAGAATACATGGGGACATCTTTCTGGGCGACGTCTGCAACTTGCACGGTGGGTGGGGTTGGATTGTTGCTTTTCTGCTCTCTATTGCAACCTGAAATAAAGAAAGAGATCGAGCTCACGGCTATAACGACAAGAATACAAGCATGGCGTAATTTTGTTTTTTTATCTTTTATTGACATAAAAAATCCCTCAATGCCTCTCTCCCGGACTGGAAAGATGTAATTTCAGAATTGATTGCGCGGGTTCCTATAGGCATATTATCTAATTGATCAGCATGATTGTTAAGAGCCGCCTTTTGAGTCTGGGGAGTATATTTGAACGTATTCTTATATGTCAAGACAATTTGGCTACAGACCGCGCTCATCATGGGTATCCCCTGCGAACTACACCGGCCCTTTGTTATCGGCACCCTGCCATGACGAGCCCATCTTTCCTTGACACACAGGAATTCTATCCGTATACTTTTTTACATTAAAGCAAATCCTTATTTAAAAGGAGGTCAACATGAAGATAAGCGCGCGTAATGTACTGAAGGGGAAAATAATCAAAGTTACAAAGGGTGCTGTGAATACAGAAATACTCTTGGAACTTCCGGGCGGAGATCGGGTGGTGTCGATCATTTCCAAAGAATCCGCAACAAAGCTCGGGTTGAAATCTGGTAAAGCAGCATATGCGGTCATAAAAGCTTCAACTGTAATGATAGCTGTCGATTAAACCTTTCGTTTCGAATGCAATGGAAAGATGGGAATATTGAAGTTTCTCTCTTTCCATTGCGTCACCGCGCTCGCACTGCCGAGTACCATGTCCGCAAGGCTCGATATGGCCACGTGCTCCAGTCCCTGAAACGGGGAGCCGCGTACTCGTTCGATGCGGAGTCATTCTCCAGGTTCTATCCCCTTGCCCGCGAGGATGGCATTGAACCTGTGGACTACACGCCAGCGAATAGAGGCAGACCAGATGGCCCCGCCATCTCCCTGATGCGGAAGAGTAGGGTCATGTCTTTAATCTTGGCATTGCTCAGGGAGAGCACGGATACACGCAGAAGGAAATCGCCGACCATATCTGCCTGCATTACACCTCTGTGAGCAGGCTGATCAGTTGTTCCAGAATATGCTAAAATACAAGACCTGACCCC
>Ga0208102_1000174_pt1 | contig 30228 bp, 24 predicted proteins | sample CryBogmetaGMA17M_FD_184549 | JGI IMG/M metagenome (GOLD analysis project Ga0208102, IMG submission 184549) | Freshwater microbial communities from Crystal Bog, Wisconsin, USA - MA17M (SPAdes) | ecosystem: Environmental > Aquatic > Freshwater > Lake | place: Crystal Bog, Wisconsin, USA...
TTTTCCCCTCCAAGCCGTGTTGATTAGCCTGCTTGCTGTTTTATTTTTTTACTTTGTGCATCGGACAGAAGGATTTTTGTATGGAAAAGCATTTCAGTCTACGGAACGGGCCAGAACCGGCCGACTTTCTGAAGAAACTTAAGATCTTTATGGCATTATTGCTGATCATCTTTTTTCTTCTATTGGTACGTCTGTTTTATTTACAAGTTATCAAGGGAGAAGAATTAAGGCAAAGATCAGAAAATAATTCTGTTCGTTTCCGTAAAATTCAACCATTGCGCGGTCTGATCATGGACAGAAATGGAGTTGTCCTTGTGGATAACCGTCCTTCGTTCGAAGTACTTTACATGCCCAATCAGGGGAAAGATCATGAGGCTGTAATCGAAAGACTCAAAAATATTTACAAAAGCAGATTTTTGGAATTGTCTTATGATCAGCCCTTCCCAAAGAAAGTTAAACCTTATCTGCCGGTGAAATTAGAAAAAAATGTGAGCATGGAAAAGGTCGCTATAGTGGAAACCAATGCTTTGTCTTTGCCTGGAATTTTTGTTGAGGTTTCTCCTGTCCGCTTGTATCTGTTTGGAGAAATGATGGCACCGGTTATTGGTTACACTGGAGAAATAAGCAAAGAGGAATTGGAAAAAGGTAATGACGAACACGAATCCGGTGATGTTTTAGGAAAACAGGGCGTGGAAAAATATCTTGATGAGTACATACGCGGCAGTAGCGGTGCGGAATTAGTTGAAGTAAATGTTTATGACAAAGAAATTAAAAATTTAGGACATATTGATCCTATCTCTGGCTATAATGTTGTTTTGAACATTGATGCCGATTTACAGAAGGCGGCTTGGCTGGCATTTGCAGGAAAACCTGGCGCGGCAGTTGCCTTGGATACGCGAGATGGTTCAGTGCTGGCCATGGTCAGTTCGCCTGCCTTTGATCCCAATTTGTTCAATAATGGAATTTCATATGAACTATGGGACAAAATGCAAAATAATCCGCTCAATCCATTGTCCAATAAAGCGATTTCCGGACAATATCCACCGGGTTCAACATACAAGTTAATTGTTGCCGCTGCCGCATTGGAAGAAGGCATTATTACACCTGAAAAGAAAATATTTTGTAACGGTTCATTTGAATTGGGTAATCGAACTTATCGTTGCTGGCAGAAAAAAGGCCATGGTTATGTCGATCTCCATCGGGCCATCGTCGAATCCTGCGACGTATATTTTTATACAGTGGGTAAGATGCTGGGAGTGGATAAGATTGCTCAATACGCAAAGCTCTTTGGTCTTGGCGAAGCTACCGGTATTGATTTACACCATGAAAAAGGAGGATTGGTACCCACAAAAGAATGGAAAATGGCTCGGAATAAAGAGGTATGGCAGGTCGGTGAAACCATTTCTATATCAATAGGGCAGGGGTTTGATCTGGTGACGCCCTTGCAATTGGCCAACGCCTACAGCGCTTTTGCTAATGGTGGAACTTTATGGCGGCCTCACTTAATAAAACGTATTGAATTAACCGACGGCAGCATATATAAAGATTTTTTGCCGGAAAAAAAGAGCGAGTTTATTTTAAGTAAAAGAACGATTGATATTCTGGGCCGTGCCCTGTGGGGTGTTGTTAATGAAGCGGGCGGTACTGGCTCCGCAGCAAGAAGATTAAATTCGGACGTCTGCGGTAAAACCGGGACTTCCCAAGTTGTCGGTTTGCCGCAAAGCGATAAAGTCCATCGAGAGAAGAAAATTAGCGCTTTTCAAAGGGACCATGCGCTATTTGTATGTTTTGCCCCGCTTAAAAATCCGGAGATAGCTATAGCGGTAATAGTGGAAAATGCGGGACACGGTGGATCTGTTGCCGCTCCGATCGCCCGCAAAATATTGGACGCGTATTTTGAGGGGAAGAAGAAATTAAAACCTGAACAAGTTGCAGCGCATCATCAGATGCAGGAGAAATTAAAAGATTAATCCCATACTTTTTTTCTCCATCATCTTGTAATATTTTTTATTTTTAGGAAGATGAATGCTTTTTTTAAGATTTGATCGACGCATTTTTCAGCATTTTGATTGGGCGCTTTTTGCACTTGTCCTTGCATTATGCGCGATTGGAATTTTAAGTGTATATTCAACCGGCTTTAATGTTAGTGAAAACACTTTTCCTTTTTACGTGAAACAAATTCAATGGCTTTTGTTAGGCCTTATTTTCATGAGTATAGCTTATTTAATTGACTATCGTGTTATATGTCAGGCTGCTTATTTAATGTATGCTATTTCTCTTGTTCTTTTGATAATCGTATTCTTTTACGGCTATAAAACGCATGGTTCGCAAAGATGGTTATCTGCCGGATTCTTTGTTTTTCAGCCTTCGGAATTAATGAAACTTTCGCTGATTATTGTTTTGGCGCGTTATTTTGATAACCATGACTCTAATGAACCTTACAAGCTAAAAGAACTCTTCATCCCTTTCGTGATGGTGTTAATACCTTGTTTGTTGATTTTAAAACAACCTGATTTAGGCACAGCTTTGATTGTAATACTTCTTTCCGCATCGATCATTCTTTTTATGGGAATCAATTGGAAAATATTAGCTATATCTTTAGTTTCCGGGTTGGTTGCAATGCCACTCGGTTGGCATTTCTTAAAAGCTTATCAAAAAGAAAGACTGCTCACTTTTCTAAATCCGGAACACGACCCATTAGGCACCGGCTATCATGTTATACAATCAATTATTGCCATTGGCTCAGGAGGATTTTTCGGCAAGGGCTTTTTAAATGGTTCACAAACCCAGTTAAAATTTTTACCTGAGCAACAAACTGATTTCATTTTTTCTGCTTTTGCCGAGGAATGGGGTTTTATTGGAGCGCTGATTTTAGCGATCATGTTTATGTCCCTAATTCTTTGGGGTCTCAAAATTGCCTTGCATTCCCGAGATTTATTAGGCACGATACTGGCATTTGGTATTACTGCCCTTATTTCGTGGGAAGTGTTTATCAACATTGGCATGGTTTTAGGAGCGCTACCGGTTGTCGGTATTCCGCTTCCTTTTTTAAGTTATGGTGGTTCGGCGATGGTTTGCTTGATGACAGCGGTAGGATTATTAATGAATGTCAGTGTGCGCAGCTTTATTTTGAAAAGCTGAAAATTAAACCTGTTGCAATCGGAAGTAATCCGGTAGCGTTGAAATTAGCAAATAACCACAAGGAGAAGAGTATGTGGGAAAAAAAGAAAAAAATTGAAGAAATTCAAGCAGTCTTGGGTAAAGGTGCAGAGTTTATCGGTAAATTGATCTTTGACGGTGCTGTGCGTATTGATGGTGATTTTCAAGGAGAAATTTACGGGCAGGGGTCACTGGAAATTGGCGGAGGTGCACTAGTTAAAGCCAATATAGCGGTTAAAGCTATTTATATAAGTGGTGACGTTCAAGGAAACATTGAAGTCAAAGAAAGAATTAGCATTAACTCCAACGGGAAATTTACTGGTGACGTCCGCACACCGGTATTTGTAATTGAAGAAGGAGCCTTGTTCGATGGCCGATCGCATATGGTGGAAGCGGTTGAAGAAAAAATAAAAATATATTCAGTCGACTGATAGCATGTAAGTATTAGCTTTTACAACAGATAATAGATTTTTGCGAAAACTTAGACCGCCGGTCATAAAAAAGCTTGACAAGCAAATAAGGTTATGGTTAGTAACCTCCGGCTTTTTAATTTAGGGTGTTTTTAGTTACCGTTTCTTGCTGTTGTCAATCAGGTTGCATGTGAAACGTAAGTGAGTTAAAATTTTCGTGGGTTCTACATAATTCACGGAAGCATCCGAGTTTAAGAAAGCTAATGAACTCGGATTTTTTTGTGCTACAAAGTATGAGGTAAGATGTGGTTACTGTAATCCCTGATTATACTATCTTCATTCAAATAGTTACTTTCCTGGCGTTAATTTTTATTCTTAACTTTCTTCTTTATAAACCGATTCTCACAATAATTGATCGTCGTAAAAAACAACTTGAAGAATTGGAAAATGAAATCAAGTTGTTTAACGATTCCGTAGATAAGCGTGTTGCCGAGTACGATGAAAAACTCAAGCTTGCCAAAACCAATGCTTCCGAAATAAAGAAGGAAATAATAAAAGAAGGGGCGGATAAGGCTAAGAGTATCGTTGACGCTGTTCGCAACGAAATTCCTTTGATGGCACAGGAATTTCAGAAAAAGATGGACAAGGAAATTATGGCCGCGCGGCAAGTTCTAGAAGGTCAATCCAAGAGATTATCAATGGAGATAGCAACGAAAGTTCTGGGGAGAAGCGTTCAATGAAAAAGCTCTTCAAGTCAATATCGGGGTTGTTGATATCGCTTACGTTTATACTTTTGATTGCGGTGGATTATGTTTATGCCTCCGGCACTGCTGAAGGTGCTTACACAAAGAGTCAGTGGTTTGACTTCGCGTGGAAAACTTTTGATGTTATCATACTGGGCGGTTTTCTTTATTGGATGCTGGCGGACAAGATCAAAGAATTTTTTGTCGGGCGACGTCAGGATATTAAAGATTCAATGGAAAATGCCAAAAAGGAAAAAACCGAGGCAGAGAAAAAATACCGGGAGTATTCAGAAAAGATTGATAAAGCCTCTCACGAAATTGACGGCATAATTGATATGATCAAGGCTCAGGGAGTTACAGAAAAGCAAAAAATTATTGAAGACGCGGGGAAGGTTGCTCAGAAAATGAAGGAAGACGCTCAGGCTCGTATTGATCAGGAGTTTAGTAAAGCTTCTTACCAGCTTCGTTCCGAAGCGGTTTCGCTCTCCGTTTTGATGGCAGAAGAAATATTAAAAAAGAATATTACCGCTAAGGATCATGAGGTTATGATCAGGGAATATATGGATAAGGTGGTGAACAAAAATTGATCAGCAATATTTCTAAACGCTATGCTCGAGCTTTTTTTGAAATTGCGGCAGAAGGAAAGCAAATAGAGAAATATTATAGCGAGCTTAACCAATTTGCTTTAATTATTGTCCAGAATAAAGCCTTGGCTGATTTTTTAGCCAATCCCGTTTTTGAACAAGAAAGCAAAAAGGGTGTTGTGGAAAATATCATTAGTAAACTGAAGCTTTCCGATATGACGGTCAATTTTTTGAAATTACTGGTCGATAAAAAAAGAATCGATGTTCTGTCGGATATCGTCTTTTTCTACAGGCAGTTAATGGACGAATCACTCAAAAAAGTAAGAGTAAATTTAAAAACAGCATTTCCGCTTTCGAGCGAAATGCAGACTTACATCACCTCTAGTCTGGAGAAAGTAACCGGCAGGAAAGTGGAAGTATCCGTGGAAAAAGACCCCGGTATTCTGGGGGGTATAGTTATAGGTGTTGGCGATACTCTTTACGATGGCAGCATCAAAAACCAATTGAACAATATGAGGAATCTCTTAGGGGAGGCAAGATAAGGCATGGAAACAATTAAAGCGGAAGAAATTAGTCAAATTATTTCCGAGCAAATTAAAAGCTATGAGAAAAAGCTGGATATAAGTGAAACCGGAACTGTGTTGTCCGTGGGCGATGGTATCGCTAGAGTTTACGGTGTGCAAAATGCAATGGCCATGGAACTTTTGGAATTTCCCGGCGGCATTTTGGGAATGGTTCTCAATCTGGAAGCCGACAACGTCGGTGTTGCGGTTTTGGGCGAAGTTACTCACATTAAAGAAGGCGACATTGTTAAGAGAACCGGTAAGATTGCGCAGGTTCCCGTAGGAGAAGGGCTACTTGGCCGCATCATTGACGCAACGGGGAAAGCCCTGGACGGCAAAGGCCCGATTGAAACGAATGAATATCGCCGTATCGAAATGATCGCTCCCGGTGTTATCGAACGTCAGCCGGTTAATGAGCCGATGTACACAGGCCTTAAATCCATTGATGCCATGACGCCGATTGGCCGTGGCCAGCGCGAATTGATTATCGGCGATCGCCAGATAGGCAAAACAGCAATTTGCGTTGATGCCATTATTCGACAAAAAAATACCGGTGTTAAATGTATATATGTAGCCATCGGGCAGAAAAAATCTACAGTGGCTCAAGTTGTGGAAAAACTAAAACAGCATGACGCCTTATCCTATACTTGTGTTGTTGCCGGTTGCGCCAGTGACCCTGCCACGCTTCAATACATTGCCGCGTATGCAGGTTGCAGCATTGGTGAGTATTTCCGTGACCGTGGTCAGGACGCGTTGATTATTTATGATGATCTTTCCAAGCAGGCTGTTGCCTACCGGCAGATTTCGCTGCTGCTGCGTCGTCCTCCGGGACGTGAAGCTTTCCCCGGTGACATTTTCTATAACCATTCCCGTCTGCTCGAACGTGCTGCACGAGTCAGCAAGGAACTTGGTGGAGGATCACTTACAGCTCTGCCGGTTATCGAAACGCAAGCCGGTGACGTTTCCGCTTACATTCCAACAAACGTTATTTCTATCACTGACGGTCAGGTTTATCTGGAGCCAAGCTTATTTTTCTCCGGTATTCGTCCGGCAATTAACGTCGGTTTGTCGGTTTCCCGTGTTGGTGGCGCCGCGCAAGTAAAGGCGATGAAGCAGGTTGCCGGAACTTTGAAACTTGATCTTGCTCAATATCGTGAACTTGCCGCATTTGCTCAATTCGGCAGCGATTTGGACAAATCAACTCAGGCACAGTTGAATCGAGGAGTGCGTCTGGTTGAACTATTAAAGCAGCCGCAATTTATGCCCATGTCTCTGGCGCAGGAAGTAGTGGTTCTGTTTGCCGGAACAAGAGGATTTATTGACAAATATGATGTGGAAAAAGTGCGTATATACGAGCAACAACTTCTGAGTTTTGTAGAGAGTAAACATCAGGACATCATGAAAGAAATTGATGACAAAAAAATTATTTCTCCGGATTTAGAAAAGAAGATGAAAGACGTCATGACAGAATTTGATTCTGTATTTGTTGCTGAGTAAGTAAAAAAATAGTCAGTTGAGGAGATTTTTTAGTGGCCTCGGTTAAAGATATTAAAAGAAAAGTTAGCGCCGTTCATAAAACGAAACAGATTACGCGTGCAATGAACATGGTCGCTGCGTCTAAATTCAAGGCATCACAATTAAAGATGGAAAATTTCCGTCCCTATGCCAGTAAGTTTATGGATGTACTCAATAGCCTGGCTTTGCGTGTGGAGAGCATATCCCATCCGCTGCTGGCTGTTCGCGAACCTAAAAAAATCAGAGTGATTTGCATGACTTCTGATCGCGGCCTTTGCGGCGGCTTTAATACAAACTTAATTAAGGCCACGGAAAGATTTCTGCGGGAAAAAGGCAATGAAGGTAAAGAAATTGCCATGGTCAGTGTAGGCCGTAAAGGCAGGGATTATTTCCGCAAAAAAGCCAATATCGTTGATCAGCGGGTTGATACTTTAAGTAAATTCGATATGACGCTTGCCGTTTCCATTTCCAACGATGTAATTGCACCATTCATAGCGGAAGAGTACGACGAGCTTTATTTAATTTATAATCAATTTGTCAGTGTTGCCGTGCAGCGTCCAACCGTAGTGAGATTATTCCCTTTACCTTCCATTGGTCAAAATGTCGGAATTGATGCCGAAAAAAATATTGATTATGTTTATGAACCATCTGACGAAATATTATTGCAAAGGCTTTTACCAATGTATGTGCACGTGCTGATATATCGCGCGCTTTTGGAGACGTCAGCGGGCGAAAATGGAGCGCGTATGGCGGCAATGGATAACGCAACCAGTAATTGTGAAGATTTAATCAGGACATTGACACTCAAAATGAACAAAGCAAGACAAGCGGCGATTACGGCGGAACTGATGGATATTGTTGGTGGTACGGAAGCTCTGTCGAAGGGATAAAATCATTGCAGTGTTTTCTGCAAATAGTAAATAAGTAATAAGACTATTGGTAAGGAGATAGTTATGAATATAGGAAAAATAGTTCAAGTTATCGGACCGGTTGTTGACGTGGCTTTTGAAGAGGGAAAGTTACCCAGTATTCTGAATGCCATCACCATAACCAACCCTGCTATCAATGATCAGAAAGAAAACTTGATTGTTGAAGTTGCCCTGCATCTGGGAGACAATGTTGTGCGTTGTATCGCTATGGATATTACAGATGGTCTGGTGCGCGGTATGGAGGCAAAAGATACCGGTTCCCCGATTATGGTGCCGGTAGGGAAATCTTGTTTGGGAAGAATTCTAAACGTCGTCGGCCGTCCTGTGGATGGTCTGGGGCCGGTAAGTACAGAACACATGATGCCTATCCATCGTCTATCACCAACATTCTTGGAACAGGATACATCCGTCCATGTTTTGGAAACGGGCGTTAAAGTTATTGATCTTCTGGTTCCTTTCCCCCGCGGCGGTAAAATGGGCATGTTCGGTGGAGCCGGTGTCGGTAAGACAGTTGTTATGATGGAAATGATTCATAACATTGCATTGCACCATGGCGGAATTTCGGTTTTTGCCGGTGTCGGTGAAAGAACACGTGAAGGAAACGATCTTTATCGTGAAATGTTGGATTCGGGAGTTATCAAGCAGGCAGCATTGATCTATGGTCAGATGACAGAACCGCCCGGAGCAAGAGCTAGAGTTGCTTTGACGGGACTAGCGGCGGCAGAATACTTCCGTGATGTAGAAGGTCAGGACGTGCTATTATTCGTTGATAATATTTTCCGTTTTACCCAAGCCGGTTCCGAAGTTTCCGCGTTGTTGGGACGCATGCCTTCAGCGGTCGGTTACCAACCTACATTGGCAACAGACCTGGGCGAATTGCAGGAACGCATCACCTCTACAACAAAAGGATCCATTACTGCTGTGCAATGCGTTTACGTGCCGGCAGACGATTTGACTGATCCAGCGCCCGCGACAACTTTCGCGCATCTCGACGGAACAGTCGTTTTGTCCCGCCCCATAGCGGAACTAGGTATTTATCCCGCAGTGGATCCATTGGATTCAACTTCGCGCATTCTTGATCCCAACGTGTTGGGACAGGAACATTATTCGGTCGCCAGACAAGTGCAGGTTACCCTCCAGAAATACAGGGACTTGCAGGATATCATAGCTATTCTTGGCATGGATGAACTCTCTGAAGCGGATAAGTTAACTGTAAGCAGGGCAAGAAAAATACAAAGATTCCTGTCGCAGCCGTTTTTCGTTGCTGCTCAGTTCACAGGAACTGAAGGAAAGTTTGTGTCGGTTGCCGATACAGTGAGAGGATTCAAGGAAATACTGGAAGGCAAACATGATGATTTGCCCGAACAGTCATTCTTTATGGTGGGTGGTATTGAAGAAGCGGTGGAAAAGGCCAGAGTACTTACCCAATAAGTGAGGAAGTAAATGTCAGATGAATTAATGCTCGAAATTGTAACACCGGAGAAAATGGCTTTCGCGGGTAACGTGGAAGATGTAACCATTCCGGGTACAGAAGGTGAATTCGGTGTTCTGCGCGGTCACGAGGCGCTTTTGAGCTCAATCGAAATTGGTGAGTTGCATTTTACCAGAGACGGTAAGAAGACTTATTACGCGGTAAATACGGGATATGGGGAAGTAACACCTAATAAAGTTACAATTTTAATTGAAACTGCCGAAAGATCAGACAGTATTGATAAAGATAGGGCGCGCAAGGCTAAGGAAGTTGCGGAAGCACGTTTGGCTCAGTTAACCAAGGAAGACAATGAATATAAAAAAGTCCATCTAGCCCTGCTTCGCTCCATAGCCCGCATAAGTGTCGCTGAAAAATAGCTTACAATACTAACCAATTTTTTTAAGGTAGTCCATCCTCAAAATGTACTACCTTTTTTTGATAATTCAGAAATTTTTCTAGACAGAAATATCAATAATTTCAAAATTACGTGTGCCACCTGGTGTTTTGACAATTATTTCAGAGCCGATGCCATTTCCAATCAGAGCCCTGCCTATGGGTGATGTTACGGAGATGGTGTTTTGGTTAATATCTGATTCCAGAGGTCCCACAAGCTGATATTTAATTTCTTCGCCGTTATCGGTATCAGTTATTGTAACATAGCAGCCGAAAACCACCTTGTCGCTAGTTATTCCCTTTAGTTCAATAATATTTGACAGCGCGAGATTGTTTTCCAATTCTTGAACTTTACCATAGAGATAAGATTGTCTCTCTTTGGCAGCGGTATATTCGGCATTTTCAGAAAGATCGCCGTGTGCCCGGGCAATTTCAATATCGCGGACATTCTCAGGAATTGAAATGTTTTTCAATGTCTCTAAATCCTTTTTCAATTTTTCAAATCCCTTTTTAGTAATAGGTATTTTATCCATAATAACTCCAACTTTAATTGCCGTGTTCTGACGAGATCTTTTCCAAAACAACAGGCGAGAAAATTGCTCTTGTTTTTGTTTAATAGAGAATAAGCACCCTGTCAAGAAACATTTACAGAAATCAACAAAGTAGTGCAAGTTGTATTGTTGTTACTATTATGCTATTTGATTGTTCATATTTGAGAAATAATACGAAAGTTAAGTAACATAAATAATGCTTGATAAATTTGACCGCGAAATTAATTATCTGCGTGTTTCTATAACAGATAGATGTAATTTGCACTGCAGCTATTGCCGGCCTAAAGAAGGGATATCTCTTAAAGGGCATGATGATATTCTCCGGTATGAAGAAATAATTCGTGTAGTTTCCATGGCCGTAAAACTGGGGTTGATAAAGGTTCGAATAACAGGTGGTGAACCTTTGGTGCGCCGAGGGTTTATTGAGTTTATCGCTGAATTAAAAAAAATTAACGGTTTGCAAGATATCAGCCTTACAACCAACGGTATTCTTTTGGAGGAATATGCTCAGGGCATTTTTGATGCCGGTATCCACCGTATTAATATTAGTCTCGATTCGCTCGACAAAGAAAAATATTTTCAAATAACCAACGGTGGAAATTTAGAGGCAGTTTTGCGGGGAATTGCTAAAGCCGAAGAAATTGGTTTTTCCCCGATAAAAATTAACGCTGTTGCCATCAAAGGGTTCAATGATGATGAAGTGCTTGCTTTTGCAAAATTGGCTGTCGATAAGCCATTTCAAGTGCGCTTTATTGAGTTAATGCCTATGGGGCAGTCTAATCGTGATCATGGTGAACATTATCTTCCCGTGAATCAATTAATACAGAAGATCAGTAGTAAATATGAATTGGAACAATTAAATGTAAAAAAAAGCAAATCAGCTGGTCCTGCAACAATCTTCAGGATTAAAGGAGGGCGCGGAGAGGTCGGTTTCATCAATCCGGTAAGCAGTCACTTTTGCTCGACCTGTAATCGTCTGCGATTGACCGCTGATGGAAGACTGAGGGCATGTTTGCTTAAAGAGGAAGAAATCGATCTAAAAAAGGCACTCTCTGAGAATTGCAGCGATGCTGCGCTGGAAAGACTTATTCGGGAAGCTATATTATTAAAGCCGAAACATCATGATCTGGATTGCTCTGATCGACATCTTAAAAAATGTCATCGCGATATGTCTGAAATTGGTGGTTGATACCAGTAATCAAGAAGATACTTTTTTGAAATAATAAGGTATAATTTACTATCATCATCAAGGAATCGGCAAAATGGTTTTCGATCAAAAAGCAGCTGAAATATCCGACAAGCGATTGGAAACAGTTCTGGGTCGCTACATTTTTTCCAGGCAAAAAGAGCTAATTTTAGATTTAGTCGCACCTCGTACTGGCGAGAGAATGCTCGGTGTTGATTGTGGCACAGGTAATTATTTAAAGCTTTTCCGTGAAAAAGGATGTACGGTTACCGGTAGTGATTTTTCTGCCGAAATGCTTAAAGTTGCCCGGAACAAACTAGGCGATAGTGCTGAATTGATTCTTTGTAAATCCGATGACCTCCCGTTTTCCGACAATGAGTTTGATATTGTAACCTTGATTACTTCTCTGGAACTTTCCTGTAATCCTCAAAAATCTTTAGCTGAAGCTATTCGAATCTGCCGTGGCCGGGTTTTTGTCGGTTTCTTGAATAATTATTCTCTTGTAGGTACAAGGCAGCGCTTGAAGGAGCTTTTTGGCTTCCCGCTTACTTCCAATATCCGTTTTTTCAGTCATGACGAAATTAAATCAATGTTGGCTGGCCTAATCGGGTCTCCTTATATTTCTTCGGGAAGTGTCATCTATTTCCCATCTATTTTTTATGACTTTTTAAGCGAACTGGACGAACTATTCCCGTTGAGGAAAAATCCATTCGGTGCTTTTGCCGGGTTAATATTTCCGGTAAAGTATACTTACCGTACATTGCAAAGTCCCATTATGGAATCATATAAGCTTAAAGCTGAGGCCCAGAGGACAGCTACCGAGGCAATTCGGGGAATGTTAAAGGATGTCAATAAATGATCAGGGAGGCAATGCTCTACGAGAAGCTTGCGAATCAGAAAGTGCATTGCAACTTATGCGCGCACCGATGCACCATCAAACCAGACAGGCGTGGCATTTGCGGTGTGCGGGAGAACAAGGATGGCGTTCTGCATTCGCTTGTTTACGAGACTCTGATTGCTGAGCACATTGATCCTATAGAAAAAAAACCTTTTTTTCATGTATATCCCGGTTCCAGATCCTATTCTATAGCTGCCGTCGGTTGTAATTTCAGGTGTGATTTTTGTCAAAACCATGAAATTTCCCAAATGCCGCGTTCCACTCTCATGATTATGGGCGAGGATATTACCTGCGCTGAGATAGTGGAACGGGCGAAAAAAAGCGGATCAAAAACAATTGCTTATACCTATACCGAACCTACGGTTTATTTTGAATTGGCTTATGAAACGGCGATGCTTGCCTGCAAAGAAGGCTTGAAAAATGTATTTGTCACCAATGGCTTTATGACTGTAGAGGCAATTCAAACGATCGCGCCATATTTAGCCGCGGCCAATGTGGATTTAAAATCTTTTCGTGATGATTTTTATCAAAAGCAATGCGGGGCGAGGCTTGAGCCGGTTTTGGAGACCTTGATAAAAATGAAGCAGATGGGAATATGGGTGGAAATTACCACGCTGCTTATTCCGGGCTTGAATGATAGTGATCAAGAACTTCAAGATATCGCTGATTTTATTACCCGGCTGGGAGTCGAAACCCCCTGGCATATCAGCCGCTTTCATCCTCAGTTTAAAATGCTAGGTGTACCGTCAACTTCGCTGACATCATTGCATCGTGCCGCAGAAATAGGAACGCGGTGTGGCCTGAAATATGTCTATAGTGGCAATGTCCCGGGCGATGATGGCGAAAGTACTTATTGTTCCAATTGCCGTAATTGCTTAATTGAGCGCTATGGTTTTGATGTCGTCAGCACTAATCTTACCGGGAATAAATGTTCGAAATGTGGAACTGAATTGGAAGGTATTTTTTAGTGAGACTCGAATTTCAGAAACGCAGTGAGCTGAAATTTGTTAGTCTCACTTATCCCGCACAGCGGGGTTCTGAGACTCGAATTTCAGAAACGCAGTGAGCTGAAATTTGTTAGTCTCACTTATCCCGCACAGCGGGGTTCTGAGACTCGAATTTCAGAAACGCAGTGAACTGGAATTTGTTAGTCTCCAGATTAACAAATGTTATAAGAACTTGGTACAGGTCGCTATGCCACGCTTGAGTAATGTGGAGTTTCTTAACGAAGGCGAGTTGTGAATACTGATTTTAAAAGGCATACTTTATCTGGGGGATTCTATCATGGGTTTACTGGCAAGAATAAATATTAGTATTCTGTTTGCAATTGGAGAATGGATGAACGTACCGGCACCTGAGACACTTATCGGGGCAGGGTCGCGTTCAAAGGTTGGCGCTTGGTGCAAGAAGCAGGGGTATAAACGGGCAATTATTATAACAGATAAATTTGTAAAAGAGGCAGGTATAGCAGAAAAAATGTTAGATTCCTTACGCAAATCGGGGGTCACTTATCATATATATGATAAAGTCTTGCCTAATCCAAAGGTGAGTATGAGTAAGGAAGCAGCATCAATCGGGAAAACCAACAATGTTGATGTTGTTATTGCTATTGGCGGAGGTTCACCAATAGATTGTGCTAAACTTACATCGGCCGCAATCACAAGTAAAAAGACTATTAATAATTTGATCGGAATAATGAAGGTGAAGCAAACGCCCCTGCCATTGATCGCAGTTCCGACAACTGCAGGAACAGGCTCAGAAGTTAGCATCGGTGCAGTTATCAGCGATGATGTCACTCACATGAAATCAATCATGGTATCGCCAAAAATTGTTCCCCAATTAGCCATACTTGACGGGGAAACAATGATAGGGTTACCAAAACAGTTAACCGCAGGGACAGGCTTTGACGCACTTACGCATGCAGTTGAAGCTTATATAGGTTTTCACTACAACGCAGATGCAAAGCGTAACGCTACGGAAGCCATTGTTGCTATTGGCAAACATCTGAAACGCGCATATGATAACGGCAGTGATATTGAAGCAAGGGACGCACTCGCTCTTGCGTCTTACAAAGCAGGGCTTGCCATGAACAAATGTTCATTGGGATACGCACACGCTTTTGGACATCGTCTTACCGGATTTTACGATCTTCCGCACGGTATGGCAGTAGGAATGTTCTTGCCGCATGTAATTCAGTATAATAAAAAAGCAGCGGAGAAAGAACTTGCTGAGCTTGCTATTGCATGTGGTCTTGGAAAATCTATAGAGCCGAAAGAAGTCCTGGCGGATAAGTTTGAAAAAAGCATTTTTGAATTGTACGACAAACTTAAACTGCCAAAGAAATGCGACAAACTTAAGAAGTCTGACTATGATCAAATTATTAAAGAAGCATTTAAGGAAACCAATAGCACTTATGGGGTTCCGAAATATATGACAAAAAAAGAAGCGGCAGGGTTGCTGGACAAAATATTACCATAATAAACTTTATCTCATTAATTTCAGAGTAGCACACAGAGGCGGTCCGTATTCTTAGGGAAAAGGGCTTATAAGTAGGAAACTGCTCAACCAAATGATTTAGGTAAGGAGGGCGGCATGAAGTATCCACATCTATTTAGTGAGGGAGTGATAGGAAATATCACCATTAGAAACCGGACGGTGATGGTGCCCATGGCGACGGGAATGGCGAATTACGATGGCACCCCTTCGGAGCAGATTATCAACTATTATGAGGAAAGGGCTCGCAACGGACTGGGGTTACTCATCACCGGGGTTGCCCGAGTCAACACTCTCCATGGGGCTACCATGCCCAGGCAGTTATCCATGGCCTACGACAGGCACATCGCCCCATTTGCAGCGATGGTCGAACGCATTCATGCCCACGGCACCAAGGTTTTCTGCCAGCTCCACCACCCCGGCCGTCAGGGCCTATCCTTGATGGGCATGACCGCTCTCCAGACCGAACTATTCGGACGCCTCTGGCCTGGGATGTACAAGCACCTACCAAAACTCTTTCAGGCCATGGGAAAGTTCCCGGCAGTTGTCGAATGGATGGTTAAGTCGCTACGCTGGCCGGCGGTGGTAGCTCCGTCCAAGGTACCCAGCCGTCTTTACAACCAAAGGACACGCGCCCTGAGGAGATGGGAAGTAAGAAGTCTGGAGCAGGATTTTGTAAGGGCTGCCCGGCGCGTTCAACTTGCTGGAGGGGACGGCGTAGAACTGCACGGCTCCCACGGCTATATCATCCAACAGTTTCTGAGCCCCCAGAGTAATCTGCGAAGGGATGAATACGGGGGGAGCTTAGATAACCGTATGCGATTTCTACTGGATATCATAAACGGCATCCGGCGTGAATGTGGCAAAGATTTCCCCATCATCGTCAGGATCAGCGTGGACGAATTCTGCCGCTGCATCGGCGAACCCGGCCAGGGCATTGAGCTGGAGGAAGGGGTGGAAATAGCCCGGCGCTTGGAAAGGGCGGGCATCAATGCCATTGATGTTAGTTCGGCTAGTTATGAAACTATGAACTGGTGGTGTGAGCCTATGTCCTTTGAGGATGGTTGGCGTAAGCATCTGGCACGTGCAGTCAAAGAGGCTGTGTCCATTCCCGTAATCGCTGCAAACCTTATCCGCTCTCCGGAACAGGCAGAAGCCCAAATCGCCGAAGGTACACAAGACTTCGTTGGTTTGGGCCGACCATTCTTGGCGGACCCAGCCTGGACTGCCAAAGCTATGGAGGACAGGGCGGAAGAGACCGTGCGGTGTATCTCCTGCCTACGCTGTATAGAATCGTTGTTCACAAATGGGGGGATAGGCCTACCCTTAGAGTGTGCCGTCAATCCACGTCTGGGTCGGGAGAGAGAAACGGCGGAGCCACTTATCAACGGGGACGGGCGAACGGTGGCGGTTATTGGAGCTGGCCCTGCTGGTCTTACGGCGGCCGGTGTGCTGGCTTCACGTGGTTTCAAGTCGGTGGTTTTTGAACGCAGCGGGTCCGCGGGAGGACAGCTTAAACTGGCCGGAGTTCCGCCCAAGAAGGACAAGATCGACTGGCTCATTAATGACCTGGAAAGTACTGCTCGACGAAGCGGGGTAGAAATCAGTTTCGACACCGAAGCAACCATTGCGGCCCTGGAAGCCATCAACCCCTATGCGGTGATCGTTGCCACCGGATCTCAGCCAATAATCCCGGACATCCCTGGGGTAAAGCAGAAGAACGTGTTCACCATAAATGAGATTCTTGAAGGAGAGGTCAAGCTGGAGGGGAAGACGGTGGCGGTCATCGGCTCTGGGTTGACCGGGCTGGAGACTGCTGAGAAGCTGGCGGCGGATGGCAACAGCTTGCTGGTGGTGGAAATGTTAGAGGAGCTTGGGCCCGGCGCCTATCACCAGAACCTTGATGACGTGCTAGGCCGTCTGAAGGAGAGTCGCCCGGAATTCATCACCTCCCACAAACTGGTAGAAATCCGCGAAAGAGAGATAGTACTGGAGCATGTGAAGTCAGGCCGGCGCGTTACTCGTCAGGTTGATGCTGTGGTCCTGGCGGTGGGGGTGAAAAGCGACGACTTACATGCACGTGAAATGAAGAAGCGCTTTCCGCGTGTTCTCGTTATCGGCGACGCGCGACAGCCAGGGCGAATCTACAACGCAGTTCGAGACGGCTTCGATACCGCCTGGGACCTTTAAACTAGGCGCGACACAAAGTCCTGCCTACTCCAATTCCAAAACGTCCGGCGATTTTCGCGATTATGCTTCCCTTCAAATAATAATCATTAATAACCATGTAATGTTTTTCTTTTAGAATAAAAAAGACGTGTGCTATAATAATAGCCAACTTAACAGTAAAATCGAAGTCTCTATATTAATTGCTCATAATAAGACTATGAAAAAAATATCATCAAAAGGCACCTTCTATTACAAAAGAATATTTCCGGCCGGATGGTTTGGTTTTCTTGGTATATTTATCCTCCTGTCATTTATAGGAGGTGCATTTGATAAATGGCCAAAGTTGCCTTTTTTACTCATTATTCCATTAGCAATGGCACTATTCGGGTATTTTTTTATGAAGAAGCTGGTTTTTGATCTTATGGATGAGGTATTCGACGAAGGCAGTTGCTATCTTTTAGTAAAAAATAAAAACATAGAGGAAAGAATAGATTATCAGAATATCAAAAACATAAGTTATACTGTAATGACAAATCCAAATAGAGTAACTTTAAGTTTAAGGAGCCCTTGTAAATTTGGAAACGAGGTTTCTTTTAGCTCCCAAATGAGTTGGGTGCCATTTAGAGAAAATAAAGATATAATCGAACTGATAAATAAGGTAGACAAAATAAGGGGCGGCTAGAGAACTCGCCTGCTTCCTGAAATGTTTTTTTCAAATTCTCCAATCCACACAGCATTTCAATCTGAAATAATCAAAAAATTGACTGACCCCTAACTTAACAGTTTTAAAATCATTTGGGGCAGGTCAATCGCAGGCTTCGGCCAAACTCATTTTTGTTTATTTCTGTATCTGAAATAAAGAATTATATTAGCAAGGACTAACATTCCATTAAATGCATACAAATAAACAACTAAATCGTAATTATTAAAAATTTTGTGCAAAATTCCAAAGACGTACCCTATAAGAACAAGTGTTAGGAATAAAATGCTTTTCCCTTTAACATTCTTGGTGTTATAAGTCTTTGCCACTGCAAAAGGCCAGCTTGCACCAAAACATATTAACATTCCTATTTCAAAAATACTCATAAGCTTCCCCCTTGTTAATTAATTATTTTCCGGCTTTTCATCAAACTATTAAAACCATGAAAAATTTATATCCTAGTATTTATTGGGTATCAATTATTTTGATGAGCTACTGCTTTTAACAGAGGGAATGTGACGCCCATTGCCTCACAAATAAATGTTACCGAGCGATTCTTTTTTCCAATGGCACTTCCTATCCCCCATAGCATTCTGGGGGTGGGTGTCTTTCGCATGCGTATAAGATTATCCGTCAGATCCTTGATGTTCCTGTAGTTTTTATAAAAGTAATTTTATGGCGGTTTGGTATTGGGTTTATGTTTTTTGCTTACTGTAAGAAATAAATCATTGTAATTGTCGATCATGCGTTCTTTCAATCCGGGATAAACATTATCCATGCCCGACAAACATTATATATCAAATTTTCAGATCTATATTTCATTGACATATGAAACCGAAATTATTATAATAAAAAACATGAATAAGCAGACTAAAAAAATAGTTATAGACGAAAAAAGAAGAGCGCCAAGACTGAAGGAGGATAACGAGGTTACCATAATCGTCGTCTCAGGAAGAGAACCTCTTCCCAAAGAAAAAGTCATCTATGACAGCAGTAAAGATATTTCCGTATCCGGCGCCAGAATTCATGCCCACATTCTTTTACCCGTTGGTACCCTTCTCAAGATAGAACTTACATTAAAGACTGTACACCAGATGATAACAGTCATGGGAAAAGTAAAATGGATCAAAATTATTTGCGATGATGAATCTTATGAGGAGGGCGTAGAATTCGTCAACACGGCCGACGAAGCTATTAAGAAATTAAAAGATTACATCTCGTGGAAACAAAAGAAGACAAGTCTTAAGCCGATTTAAGTACTTATCTAAATGTCTTCCTTCCTTAAGTATCAAAATCAAGTTTCATTAGCAAATTGAAGATTTCAATAATAATCCTCAATTCTGGAAGCTACCCAATTCTGAGGATTTGTAGATGAAGTCAGCAAACACTACTTCCTGTTATCAAAATAAATCGTCAACCTCAATAAATATGCTAGCTTTCAATCCGCAATAAATACAATTTACGACTAACGATAAAACTCGGCAATATTTTATGTCAGGCAATTCGGAGCGTTTATTTCACTTGACATAGTATAAATATAAGCGCTTGCTATCAAATAGATAAGTTGATGTGATCATTAATTGAGAACCATCACCCATCATAGCAGTCACTGGTTAACTTCCCAACCTAACAGATTATAAAGAACGCGTTGGGGATAACCTCATGAAAAATAAATACAAAGCAGAGCAAACACCGATTCAAGAAAAAGCTTCTTTCGATGGTATCTTGAAATTCATCGCTTTGTTCCTTAGTGTGGGAATGGTTTTAAGGTCCTGCGTATTCACTTATTTTCTACCAAAAATATTTTATTTTAGAGGAAACATGAAAATTCAAGTAAAGATTATGGCAATTTTCATCCTTTTTTTCGCCTTAGCGGTTATTTCGTGTAGCCCTGGAAATGCCACCTATACAGTTATGTATAACGGTAACACTAATACTGGTGGAACCGTTCCCATCGATACAAATACTTATTTACCAACTTTTACTGTTACCGTTCTCGGCAATGGAACTCTTACAGATACAGGATACACTTTTACCTGCTGGAACACACAGGCAGATGGAAACGGAACAGACAGAGCCCCGGCATCGACGTTTGCGATTGGGTCATCTAATGTGGTCCTCTATGCCAAGTGGACAGCGCTCCCAACTTACACCGTAACGTATGACGCGAACACAGGCACCGGTGGTGTGCCTGCCGACAGCAACAACTACCTCGCAGGGGCTACGGTAAACGTGCTGGGCAGCGGCACCCTTACAAATCCTGGGTACACTTTTGCAAGCTGGAACACACAGTCAGATGGAAACGGAACAGATAGAGCCCCGGCATCGACGTTTGCGGTTGGGTCATCTAATGTGGTCCTCTATGCCAAGTGGACAGCGCTCCCGACATACACTGTGACTTACAACAACGCGACTGGTGGCAACGGTGTCCCTCCTGTCGACAGCAACAGTTACCTCGCAGGGGCTACGGTTACCGTGCCGGGCTCGAGCTACAGTGTAAGCTGGAACACACAGGCAGATGGCAGCGGAACAGCTCTCGCCCCGACATCGACTTTTGCGATGGGTTCTTCTAATGTGATCCTCTATGCCCGTTGTCCCGTTAATCGGGATTATAGTAGCCTATCCTCGTTGGGTGGTCCGCCATATGGATGCACGTGCAAATACCTTTATGCCATGCAGAACGGTTCCTGCCGACTGTGCACGCCCCCATTCACCTACACTAATGGTATCTGCACCTGCGTTAAAACTAAGACTAATAACTGCATTACACTAGCGCACACCGTGAGTTACATCGAGAATGGAGGCAGCGGTGACCCGCCTTTTGACGACAATACTTACCCTCTCGGGGCTACTGTTACCGTGCTCGGCATCGGAACTCTTACAAAACTTGGGTACACTTTTGCAGGGTGGAACACACAGGCAGACGGAAACGGAACGGACAGAGCCCCGGCATCGACTTTTGCAATGGGGTCATCCAATGTGGTCCTCTATGCTAAGTGGACAGCTATATAGTTGTCCCGTCAATATGATTTATGACGACGAGACTGGAGCATGCGATTGCCCGTATGGCTGGTTGCTCGTTGGTGATGTCTACAGCCGCGGCCCTATCAAGTGACTAACTCATGTAATCAATAGGGGTGAGGCTCGATATCCGAATCAATCGTTCGAGCTTTCCGTATGTAATAAACACAACTCCATCACGATGACCAACATAAGCAGCACCTCATTTTGCGACCTATAATCGTTATAATTTCTTGACTTCTTTGATATATATAGTATCCACACAGTATGAAGGTGAGAAAGTTTGACTGAAACATCGGAGACCCAGTCTACTCGACTCAGAATCAGAAAATAAAAACTTAACAAAGGAGAAAAAGATGAAAAGGATTTTAGCAATAACGCTATGTTTTATATTTATAGGAATTGGAAGTGCTTTTGCGCAAATGGAAAACATTAAGTGTGTGCAATTTAAAGATGGAAGCATCATATACGGTAGAGTTATTCAAATGAACGTTAACGACATCCAAATTGAAACGAAAGACGGCAAAATAATATCCGGTAAGTTTGATGATGTTGCATCATTTATCAAAGAGGGGGAGGAAGAACCCCTTAAAATTTTATCAAATGCACGGCACACTTGGAAAATAGGACCGGATATATCATACCTCCAATACAAAGAACCTGGTGTAATGGAAGAAACTGGAGCGATGGTTGGTATAGTGGGTTCCTATGCCTATCACAATCATATTATGTTAAAAGTAGAAGGGAAGCTTGCCTCTGGTCTGTTAAATTATGACGGCGCACTCTCGGACGGAACCCCGATAAAGATAAATGACATACCTAATTATATGTTGGAAGGTAGAGGATTACTGGGTTATGACTTTGCTGCAAAAGCCGTCACGATTACTCCTTATTTTGGGATTGGATATAGATGGTTACAGGACAATTCGCAAGAACAATCTGTTTATGGTTATAAAAGAGAATCAAGTCGTTTGTACCTCCCGGTAGGTTTAGAATTTGTTGCCAATTTAGGTAATGGCTGGTCTATGGGAGCGACTGGGGAATATGACTTTTTCCTGTGGGGAAAACAGAAAACTTATTTTAGTGATATTGATCCGGGTTATAATGACTTCGAAAATAATCAGACAACAGGCTATGGCGTTTGTGGCTCAATATCCATTGCAAAAAAAGGTGAGAGGGTAGGTTTTATAATAGAACCTTATGTAAAATATTGGAATATGGATGATTCAGATTTGGCACTCCGGACTTATTACGGAACCCCTGATGCTTGGATGGTTGAGCCAAAAAATAACTCTACGGAAATTGGATGCAAATTAGCAGTAACGTTTTGATTGTAGGAGACAAGCGCATTCCGGGTATTTAGTTTTTCTCCGGTCCTAAAAGGTAAGATATATTTATACCTGTTCTTGGTTGGTGAATAAAAGGCATGGTCAGCAATGACTCTGCCTTTTTTTGTACGTTTCAACTGGTAATTATTACATCAACTCCAAGGGAAAAGTTACTGACTTGTAGGGGGGGTACCGGCAAATAAACATTTTATTTGCATTGTGCTCTGCTATATGCGATGGACTTCCTCAAATAACGGATAGCTTAAGCAACCAATATTCGGCCGTTATTTTGAAACTCCTATTCCGAAAGCGTAGTAACCTAATAACCTAAAGGTCACGCGAGGTCATCTGCGGCTTAGCGGAATAGGCAAGTTGTAGTGAGACTCAGATTTCACAAGTGCAGCGTAGTGAAATTTGTAAGTCGAACTACCCAATAGCCAAAGGCTATTGGGTACAATCCCGCGCAGCGGAGGGTAATGAGGCTCAAACTTCAAAAGGAATAACCTAAAGGTCACTATAGGCGCATTGAAGTTTGTTAGCCAAATTATCCTGCATAAGCAGGGTATAATTCCACACATTTTGCTACGGAATCTGTTTCCAAAGCTTGCTTTGTTGGGATTCATATCCTTGATTTTGACCTGTTTTTGACTAAAATACACACTATCAGGCAGGTGTTTACCATATAATTGTCCCGGAATAGGAAGTTCTGAGGAAAAAGTCAAAAAGGCTCAAATCACTATATATTGTGGTATATTTTTTTCATTAATACACTTTGTTGTATTTTCCCTTTACAAAGGAAAGCTCTTTTGTTAGGATTTTGCAAAACTTAATCTTAGGTGTTAATAATATTCATGAAATTAAAGAGATTAGAAATATCCGGTTTCAAATCATTCCGCGACAAGGTCGTCCTTGATTTTTCTGAAGGCATTACGGCTATTGTCGGGCCAAACGGTTGTGGTAAATCTAACGTTGTGGATGCCATACGTTGGGTAATGGGTGAACAACGGGTTAAATCTCTGCGTGGAAAGAAGATGGATGACGTTGTTTTTAACGGCAGCCAGGACGCGGCCGCGGTGGGCATGGCCGATGTCACCATGACGCTGGAAGGTAATGATAAAAGCTTTCCCGGAAATTATGCGGAACTTACGGAAGTATCCGTATCCCGTAAAGTTGTCCGTGAGGGTGATAGCGAATATTATATAAATCGTGTTCCCTGCCGCTTGTTAGATGTCAAAGAATTTTTCATGGGTACAGGTGTCGGTGCCCGGACTTACTCATTAGTTGAGCAGGGATCAGTGGCTAATCTTGTCGAAGCCAAGCCCGAAGATCGTAGGTTGTTCATCGAAGATGCCGCCGGTGTTTCCAAATACAAAAGCCGTAAGGAAGCCGCTGTCCGCAAGATGGAAGCAACCAAACAGAATATTTTGCGGCTCAATGATATTAATAAAGAAGTAAAATCACAGCTGGGCGCCATTTCCAGACAAGCCAAGAGAGCCGAACAATACAAAGAAATAAAACAGCGCATGAGAGAAACTGAATTAACTCTCGCCCTGCAGGGCTATAATGAGCTTACAGAAAAAGGGACATCCCTGCAAACAAATCGCTCCCAGATGCAAGAGCGCGATAACGGAATACGGGCCAATCTGGAAGCTAAAGAATCGGCGCTGGAAGAGGTGAAGGCGAAGCAGATGGAGAATGATGAACTAATCACCAAAAGTCATCAAGAACTCTATGAAGTTAAAAACTCTATTACTATCAAAGAAAAAAATATTGAATTTTCCCGTCTCCAGATGACTGACTCATCAGAGCGTAGGCAAAAGAATCTCGCGGAAATCGATTTAATACAGACGAAAAAATCAGATTTGATTGTCGAAGTTGAAAATCTGCAGAAAGATGCCTCTGAAGCATACAGCAAGACTTCCGCGCTTAAAGAAGAACTGGACGAAGGCCAGCAAAAGGTTCAGGCGCTGCTCAATGCGGACAAAGAAATAAACGGCCAATTGGAAGAAAAGAAAATCCATTACATGGATGTTATGACTGAAAAGGCCAAGCTAGGCAACATGATTTCCAGTCTTACCAAAAGCATTGAGGATTTAAAGAAACGCGAGGAAAGAGAAAATCGCGAAATCGAAGAAGACAAGAAGAGGCTGTCGGAGCTCGCCTCTAAATTGCAAACATTAAATGAAGGACTGGCAGCGGATGAAGAAGAATTAAGCAAACTTCTGGAGAATAAGGAAGCAATTTCGGCTGAATTCGAGCGAGCCAAAACAGACTTGCAGTTGATCGAAGAAAGAATTGCGCAAATTAAAGAGGAATCCGGCAGCAAAACATCACGTTTGCAATCGCTTGCGGAATTTCAAGAAGCTTATAAATGGTCCAACGAAGGCGTTAAGAAGGTTATTGAAACGCAGGAAACCTCGGACAAATTCTACGGAGTTGTTGCTGACCATATTAATGTTCCCCGCGAATATGAGGCTGCAGTGGAAGCCGTTTTGGGTGATAAACTGCAATATGTTGTGGTCAAAAATCAGGAAGAAGGCGTGCGCGCTATCGATTATTTGAAGAATTATCAGCTAGGGAGAGGCAGCTTTGTGCCGTTCGAATTGCGCGGCAATTATGCCGAAAATTATAGCGCCGGACATCTGCAGGACGCGGAACCATTACTGCAGAAAGTAACAGTCAAGGAAGAATTCAAGCAAATTGCCGATTGCCTTCTAGGGGATGTTTTGTTAACGCCGACAATTGAAACCGGCATCTCATTGTGGAAGAAAAACGGTTTTAGGGGAACTTTTGTTACTCGGGAAGGCGATATCATCAGTCCGCATGGAGTATTGACCGGTGGCAGCGGATCGGCAGTAGAGAAGAGTCTTCTGGCCACTAAAAGGGAGATTATGGAGCTGGAAGACGAGGTATCGGCTCTGGCTAAAGAATTGGATGATCAGCAAAGTCAAAAGAAAAACCTTGTTTTGGCGATTTCCGATTGGGATGAAGAACTAAGCCAGATTAAGAACAGAAGCCACAAACTCGAAATTGATATTAACGGCGGAAAAAAAGATCTGGAACGCTTCGAAGATGAAGCGAGCAGGTTAAAGCAAAGAATAGCTGTACTTGAATTCAACCGGCAAACCATAACGGCTGAAGAAGCGGAAGCCCAGGAAAGACTGAGCAAGATAAGGACAGAAGTTTTGCAAAAAGATGAGGATGAAAAAGAGCTCAACGGGGTTATCTCCGTATTTAACGCGCAAAGGGACCAATCGAGAAACTCAATCGATGAACAGGAACGCCAATTAACCGGTAAAAAAGTTCTCCTTGCTTCTTTGGAAGAGAAAAAAGAAGCTGATCTGCGAACAATTTCACGGCTGCAAAATGATATCAGCCTCATTGAAAATGAAGTACAGGTTAAACGCGAAGAAATTGCTTCTTGCGAAAAACAGCTTACTGATTTGGCTCAGATGATTGAGGCTGAACAAAGCGCTCTGCAACAGCTCTACCAGGATTATGCTAAATGTGAAACGGCTGTAACGCAGATTAAAGCCAAGCAAAGTCAGGAAGAAGGACAATTGAAAGTACAGGAAAATGAAATAAAGGATATTAAAAAGAAACTTGATGAATTGCGGCATCAAATAAACGAGTTGGAAATTCAATGTCGGGAATCAGCCTTAAATAGTGATAATCTGAAAAGAGCAGTTTTGGATAAGCATAATGTTGATCTCGATAGCCTCGTTCCCGGTTTTTCCAGGATCGATGACGAGAAGATGGACGAATTAAGCGCTCTGCAGGCTAAGGATAAACAGACGATCGATAATTTTGGAGAGGTGAATTTACTCGCCCTCAATGAATATGAAGAGCTTGATAAACGACATCAATTCTTAACCGAACAGCTCACTGATTTGAATGCCTCGCTTGCTTCATTACAGCGGACAATCACGCGAATAAATAAAATTTCCCGCACGAGATTTGCCGAAACATTTGCCGCGGTTAACAACTGTTTTAAGGAAGTGTTCACTCATGTATTCCCGGGTGGTCGGGGAGAACTTCAGCTTACCGATGAAAATGATCTATTGGAAACCGGCGTTGATATTGATATCCAAATTCCCGGTAAAAGAGCTCAAAGTGTCAGTTTGCTTTCCGGCGGCGAAAAATCATTGGCAGCCATCGCTCTAATATTTGCCATCTTGATGTACCGTCCTTCGCCATTCCTAATTCTCGATGAGGTTGATGCCGCACTCGATGATGCCAACACCAATCTCTTCAATCGATTAATTAAAGATGTTGCTGATAAATCACAGGTCGTCATGATTACGCACAATAAGAGCACCATGGAAGTTGCCGATACGCTCTTTGGCGTAACCATGCAAAAACAGGGCATATCTTCATTGGTTTCGGTCAATCTGAATTAATCCACTGCTTTACTTCTGCAAAAAAAATCGTTATGAATATACAAATGGATGAAAGGTATTTTTATAGTGAATAATAGTTTTTTTGAAAAATTAAAGACAGGGCTTGCGAAAACTCGTAATGCTCTGACAAAAAATCTGGACAATCTTGTTTTAGGCAAAAAGGTTTTAGACAGAGAGCTTTTTGAAGAACTGGAAGAACTGCTGATTACAGCGGATATGGGGCCGCAGTTTGCTAACGATTTGATTAATGATGTTAAGGAAAGAATTAGCCGCCATGAGCTTAGGAATATTTCAGAAATCAAAAAGATTCTGCGGGAGCGAATGGTCGATATATTGCGTGAAATAGAGAAACCTCTGACTATTGCTAAAGGAAAGCCATTTGTGATTATGGCAATTGGTGTCAATGGCAGCGGGAAAACAACAACAATCGGGAAACTGGCCAATATGCTGCAAAGTGATGGTCATGAGGTCATGCTTGTCGCCGCGGATACCTTTCGGGCGGCGGCAATAGAGCAACTGGAGATTTGGGGTAGTCGTGTCCATGCGCCGGTAATCAAACAAAAAATAAATGCTGATCCCGCGGCGGTTGTGTTTGATGCAATGGCGAAAGTGAAAGCGGGCTATAGCGGAGTAATAATTGTGGATACTGCCGGCAGATTGCATACTCGAGTTAATTTAATGGAGGAGCTCAAGAAGATAAAGAGAGTTATTGGTAAAGATATGCCCGGCGCGCCTCACGAAATATTACTGGTTCTTGATGCCACAACCGGTCAGAACGCCGTTATTCAGGCGAAAATCTTTAAGGAAGAAATAGGCGCATCCGGTATTGTCTTGACTAAGCTTGATGGAACGGCTAAAGGTGGAGTTGTCGTGCGAATTGCCAGTGAGCTTGCCCTGCCTGTCCGCTATATAGGTGTTGGTGAAGGATTGGAGGATTTACGCGTTTTTGAAAGTAATGATTTCGTTACGGCCCTTTTAGAGGAATAAAATTTTCAAATGTTTTTAAATGCGGTTAAAGTCTTTCAGGATAAAAATGAAAATCATTGAATGTGTTCCCAACTTTAGTGAAGGTTGTAACCAAAGCAAGATTAACGCGATAGCTAAGGTGTTTGCATCTTTTCCCGGTGTGCGGCTAATTGATTACAGTGGCGATGTTGACCACAACCGGAGCGTCTTTACTTTTTTGGGAGAGCCGGCTGATGTACTCGATGCCGCTCTGGCGGCTTCAGGCAAAGCGCTGGAACTTATTGATATGCGCAAACAGGTGGGTGTTCATCCGCGATTAGGGGCAGTTGACGTGGTCCCCTTTATTCCGCTGGGAAAAACAAAGATGAAAGACGCCGTCGATTTGGCGCACACTTTCGGGCGTAAACTCAATGAACTCTTCGGTGTCCCCGTTTATTTTTATGGTCAAGCGGCGTTAATCCCCGAGCGCGGCGAACTGGCAAATGTCCGGCATGGTGGATACGAAGCGCTGTCGGAGAAAATGGCCAATCCGGCAGATGCTCCCGATGTGGGCAAGCCAAAATTCAATGCTCGCTGTGGCGCAACGGCTGTGGGAGCGCGCGAACTGCTGGTTGCTTATAATATAAATCTCAATTGTGATGATTTAAGGCTTGTTCAAAAAATTGCGTCACAAATAAGAGAAAAAAGTGGCGGCCTCAAGCATGTGCGGGCCATTGGTGTTATTCTGAAGAGCCGAGGTATCGCACAGGTATCAATTAATCTGACCAATTGCAAGGAAACACCACTCAAAGCAATTTATGATCAGGTGGAGACGCTGGCAGCTGATCGTGGCATCGATATTTTAGAATCAGAACTAATTGGCTTGGTCCCGAAATGCGCTTTTGCCGGGACGAAACCAAAAGACCTCAAGCTGGTTAATTTTGATAAAGAGCGATTACTGGAAACTCACTTAAAGGCATTCTCCGGTTAGATGATTGACAGCCTCATCAAAGAATGTTAATTCCACATCCGAATTAAAGCTATTTTCCAAAAGCCCCTGTAGCTCAGATGGATAGAGCGACAGATTCCTAATCTGTGGGCCGCGTGTTCGACTCACGCCAGGGGCACCAATTAAATAAATATGTTAGTCGAACAATCTGAGTTCATATTATTCATCGTGCTACCCGATATGCTGCCTTGAGAGATTTTTTGCAATCTTAGCGGAGAAGGATAAAATAGAGGCGTATTTACAGAATTAAAGGTAGATACTGAAAAACAATATAAATGTTTATCGGGAGGAAGCATGTCGCAATATTCGGAAAAGTTAATCGCGTTTCTGCGCAATGACCATCCCGATTTTTCCGATTGGACAATAATTTGTGCAAGCGATAGGGCTGTTGATCCTGTGCAGTATCTTATACACAGAGAGCTTGGCGGCATTCTTCCCAAAGTCGAAGGCTTCAATTCATATATAACTAAAAAAAATAGCGAAAGATCGAATCTTCAACCTCTGTCGGGTGATGAGCGGCTCCTTTACTTTATCTCATTTGTTGCAGAAAAATTTCCCGATGAGCCATATCCCGCACGCCGCGCCTCAAGCCTCCTTCCCCTTATTTCTAAACTTGCGGAATATAATATCGGCAGGAATAATATTTTCGGGGCAGAGAGGTTTACCGAGGAGGATTGGAATAGACTTGAGGAATACCTGAAAACTGCGCATGATTTTCGCGTGTGGCTTTCCAAAATCAATCTCTTCATGCCGGAACTGGAAATAGTAGGGCTTGACGAGATCATCCCGGGCGAAAAGGAAATATTTATCGGACTTCCTGAGATAACGCCGGTGACCGAAAGGTTTTACAGGAAAATAAGCAAAGATCGTTTATTTATTGATAAGCCGTTTTTTGGTTCCCAGTTAGCCGGTTATGGTGGGCTTGAGTTTGATTCGGCAAAAAATCTTGTTTTGTCATTTGGTAGTGGGGTCGAACCATCAGAAGGCGCGGGCGTTGAATTGATCAAGCTTGCCGGGCTTCATGCTATAGTTGACCTGGTCACGCTGGAGGTCGAAAGTTTTCTTAAAGAGCGGTCGGCAAACGATCAGCTCATGATATATCTGCTTGATGAGTCTCTCACAACAATGCTTTGGAATAGATCGCTGCGCCCGTTCGCGAATGACGTCAATCTTGCCGTTTGGCTGCCGTTTTCGACAACTGCGGCAGGAAGAAGGCTTTTGGCTGAGATAGAAAAGGCCGGACATTCAGGCCTTATCCCCGATTTTAAGAAATTTGCTACAACCTGCGCGATCGAGTTATCCAACAATAGAGAGAATTATGTCCGTGAGGAGTGCGAGGCGCTGGAGGCCGCAATATCTTTTTCCACCCTCCTTGATTATTGGAAAGACAGGCTGGGGCGCAATCTAACTGACGCCGCAAAAACACTTATCGAAGCTAAAAAATTTCATGTTACAGGAAGCAGATCGGCACCGGTACAGGTTGTCGGTTTTGGCCATGTTTCGGGAGAGAGATTCAGCAGGGGTTTGATACTTCCGCTGGACAGCTGCATAATGCCGACACAGCCTTTTGAAGGACCTTTCATCAATCCGGTGCATGTTCCGCAGATGAGAAAAAGTGTGTTTGAATATGAGGACCTTATCTTCCGGCAGATTCTGGCACAGGGCGACAGGATCAAAATAGTTGCAGTGGATGACAAAATAAGGGAGAGGACGCCCAGTTACTACATGAGCCTTCTTTCGCAGGAATTTGGAAAACCGATC
>Ga0208102_1000178_pt1 | contig 29743 bp, 33 predicted proteins | sample CryBogmetaGMA17M_FD_184549 | JGI IMG/M metagenome (GOLD analysis project Ga0208102, IMG submission 184549) | Freshwater microbial communities from Crystal Bog, Wisconsin, USA - MA17M (SPAdes) | ecosystem: Environmental > Aquatic > Freshwater > Lake | place: Crystal Bog, Wisconsin, USA...
CAGACAGAGGGGAAGTTGACAAAGGAAGGGAAAGCGGCAAAGGCGTAAAAAATGAAATACACCCTGGCACAATTAAAAGCAAAGATGGCTGCGGAATGGACAGCTAATAATCCGGTCTTAGCTGCGGGAGTGCCGGGATTCGAGTTGGATACCTACAAGTTTAAAATCGGTGACGGTAGCACTGCATGGATTAACCTTGCGTATTTTAGCGGCAGTAACCTTCCCCTGCCAGGCCACACAGGTGTTATATTGAGTGATAACGGCGCTGGTGGTTACGCTTACTCTGACAATCTTCATTGGGATAATACCAATAAGATTTTGTATGTCGGGAACATCGGCGGCAGTGACCTGTGTGCCATATACAATACAGGCGTGGTTGATGCCTTAGCATTTAACACTCATGCCTGCCGACGAAAGTTTAAGAAAAATATTAAAAAGTTCAAAAGGGATGCACTTGAGATAATAAATGCTACGGCCATAAAGGAATTTAACTTCAAAAGCGACAAAGAAAAAAAATACCGAGTAGGATTTATTGCGGATGATACCGACCCGATTCTTTCGGGGGAAAACCAAGATGGATTTGACCTCAACAATACGATCGGCGTCTTATTGAAGGCCGTTCAAGAGTTGAGTGCAAAGGTTAAAAAGCTGGAGAAGGAAAAGATAGATGGCAGGGCTTAACGGTTATTCTCAAATTAGCGGTGGCGATATTGTTATAACTACGTTGGACCGCCTTGCCGGAGCCATAGGCTCTTTGAAATGGAACGGGAAAGAATTTATAAGCGCAACTTCTACTGGTGATGATTTACAAGGAGCGGTGTTTTATGGGCCTGGCGGTGACCACAATCCTACAGAAGCGGGAACGTGGGCTGATGGCGTAGGCCCCACAAGCAGCAGCGTCTTGTTAGCGATAAGCGCGGTGGGTAATGTTTTAACGACCCGAATACAAATGGCCTATTTCGTGCCGGTTGATGGAGTTATACTTACGAATGATATTATGGCCAAAACGGTCAGGATTGGTTTTCTCGGGTACGATAATATCGTAGAGTTCCTTTCAACCTTTTCGTTTCCTGAGCTACACGCCGGCGGCAGTGTCATTGAGGGGCCAACGGGTTACATGCTGGCAGAGTTTTCAAATGTTTGGACATATAACCCCGCGACGGAAGAATTAACACCGGTATCAGGCAGTGCGAATCAGGGTTTGCCCGTAATCATTTCAACTGTAGATAATGCTAACGCCATGGGGATATTTTCTCCCGATGCCTCGCTCTACGGCTATTTTGATGTTGCTTCGCTTTATCCCAATGTCATGTCCAAGTGGAACGCAATCTTCTTCACGCCTGAAGCTGCTGGGACGTATAGTTTTCGTTCTTATATAATAGTCGGAGCCCTTGAGAGCGTTAAAACTTCAATGACGCTACTTTATAATTACTTTTATCCAGTTCCGCCAACGGGGTTTCTTTATTCAGTAAATGGGGTAAGTTTAGATGATATACTGAAGACACGGGTAAGCGCCCCCATTGCTGATACGGGGTTTACGCGCGGCGGTGTTGACCTTGCTCAATTTTATGAAGGCGGGGATGATGGGGCGACTGAAACACATTTCAAGGTGGGCGGCTCGGACCTTAATAATATGTTTCGTAAAAAAACATAAAAGGAGAACATTATGAAAAAGATATTTTTATTAGCGGCTCTTGTTTTGGCTTTAACACTCACACCTTTCGCATGGGCGGCAACACCCCTCGCCACATTCGGACAACAGACATGCAACGGTACTCCGGCGCAGCTCTGGGCGGGTCAGTCCACAAATCAACTGGCCAACCAGAGCATCTTTATTCAGAACCAATCAACCAGCGTCAGTGTGTATATCGCACCGTCAAGTACGATCACAATATCCAATGCGGGAATCCTGCTGGCTCCTGGCGGCGGCATTGTCGTTGAGAACAGAAATGAAGGCTGGTATTGTGTAACGGTAACAGACTCCGCAACTGTGGGGTATAGTGTAATTTATTAAAACATAAACAATCAGGGTTCTTCCCGCGCCTGATCAGCAAAGGAAGACGCAAGAGAGAATTAAGGGGCATGTCGGTGCCGACACATCGAATGCCCCTTTTTCTTTGCCCTGAACAAACAAAAGGAGGAGAACCATGAAAAAAATATTCACCTACTTGATAATTCTATGCTTGTTTCTGATACCTTTTCAGACAAATGCCGACTATTTCTTTCGCGGCCCAGGCCCGTCCTTCACAGGTTCCAACACCTTCTCCGGTACTAACGCTTTCTCTGGGCCGAATACCTTTTCGGGGCCTCAGAGTTTCACCGGTTCCAACACTCTGTCTTCGTCCTCTAACTGGTTTACAGGCTCCAACACCTTCTCCGGCACGAATGCCTTTTCAGGAAAGAATACTTTCACGGGCTCCAATACCTTTTCTGCTTCGTCTAACTGGTTCTCCGGGTCGAATAATTTTGGTTCATCGTCAAACTATTTTGGCGGCTCAAACACCTTCTCCGGTACTAACTACCTAACCGGTATTGTGTCCAGCAATGGCTCAATAAATCTGACGGGGAATATTCGACATTACATTTCTACCAGTAGCTATATCGCTACGGGGTCAAACACATTTTTGATAGGCGATTTGAACGGGCAAATTTATCGGTTTGGCTCCGTGATGTCCGTTAATCTGCCCCAGGGAGCGATTGGAGCAAATGCGATATATAGGGTAGTCGGTACAGGGGCAGTTTCGTTAAAGCCAGGAACGAATGACCACTTTCAGTATGGTGGATCAGTGGTCACCCTTGGCTCGTCTCTCACCATTCCCGGTGCTGTAGGGAATTATCTTAGAATCCATTACGGGGCGCTTTCTATATGGGAAATCTATGAATCCGGCGCTGCGGGAGTGATAACTATTCAATGAGAACTTTTGGGGAATGGGCAATTCTTATAATCGCGCTGATGATAATAGCGGCATGGCTTTTATCATTTCCCTTAATAGGCATTTACTCTATTTTGTGGGGAGAGCGGCGCCTGGAGGGGGAGAGTTCTTTTCAAAATGCGGGGATTGCACAGATGCAGGCAGGTAATAAGGCAAAGGCAATCGAATACTTTGAGAAGGCTGTCGGGTCAAGGAAGACGGGTCATATCAGGCAGGGAAGATGTAAAAGCTATACCATGCTCGGTGCAGCGCATTACAACATGGGCAACGATGAAATGGCCCTCTATAACTTCAAGAGAGCCTTAATCTATAGCCCTTTTGATGCGAACATTCATAAGGCCATAGCCCATATGATGATTAAAAGAGGGCAATATGAAAATGCTGAAACTGTTATCAAAGTAGCAATAGCGCGTAATCCACAAGATAAGGACAGCATGAACATATTTTTTTGGCTGCTTAAAAGACGGGGGGCGGCATGAAAAAGGAGATCGCAGAGTTTTGGTCTAACCAACTGAATAATGAAATCTATCTACGCAACCATGCCCAAGTAGTGCGCGGCAGTAGGGAATATTTTAATCTTATAATCAAGGAACGTGAAAAGTATATCTACTACCTGCCAAAAATAATGGAGCATCTTGCCGGTGGCAATCTCCTTGAAGTTGGCTGTGGCATGGGTGTAGATGCGCTTTTGTTTGCGAGGAGGGGGTTTAATATAACGGGGCTTGATCTGGCAAAAGAACATATTTTTTTGGCTAATAAACTTTTTAACACTTACAACCGTGATGCCAATTTTCAAATAGCCGATGCTGAAGACCTTCCCTTTGCAAACTGTTCATTTCCAAGGGTGTATTCTATGGGAACGCTTCACCACACGCCAAATATACAGAAAGCGATAGATGAGATCCATCGCGTTCTCGGGTCAAACGGCAGAGCAGTAATTATGCTTTACAATAAGTGGTCACTTAATAACTTCGTTCATTGGATTTCAGGAAGGGGTTTTGAAAATGCTCGTGGAGATGTAGATGCTCCTGTAACCCACAGGTTCAGTAAAAGAGACATTAGAAAAATGTGTGCCAGATTTAGCAAGTGCAAAATAGAAAAGGAATATTTGTGTGGTGCAGGGTGGAACAAAGTTTATGATTTCATACCAGTCCCCATTTACCGCATATTAAGCAAACTAATGGGGTGGCATTTAGTTGTTTACTTGGAGAAATAGAATGGATTGGTGGAGCGCGTCCGTTGATCAGTTTGTGAAGATTCCCTGGGACAAAATCACAATGGGATGCCACGAAGTGAATCATCAAATCATGTGTTACGACTACAAGCCGACCAATGCGTTCTATAAGTCCATTGATCTGCCGGTAACGATGCACTCAAGCAACAATGAGTCGATGTGGGTAGTGGCGGGACTGGTTTTCTTGTTAATAATTTTAACAACGATAGTCTTGGAAGATAGCGGGATATTAAGGTGATTACTTTACAGGCGGGGGACGTTTTCTCGACTCAGAATCCACAGGGATTAGGCAAGGCAATCGGCTTCGTTGAGGCGATTCAGTCCCAGGATGGCAAGGCAGAATATGGGCATTCGGGTATTATTCAAGACGCCCATGGCAAGACCTTTGAAGCAGTCATGCACATAGCAGAGCAAAACCTCTTTGATGCCTACAAGGGGCAGAAAACACTTATTGCTCGATGGACAGGCATGAACGCCGAGACTTTTAAGAAGGGTTTTGATGCTGTCTATCCCTTGCTGGGCAGAACATATCCCTTTCAGCGGCTTCTGCTTGATCTCTTTGGTCTTGGAAGGTGGGTTCACGTTCTGAAGACGCCTGTGTGCTCTGAACTCACAGCCATGTTCTTGATAAACTGCGGAGCAATAGAACTTGAGGGAAAGAACTTCTGGGGTGTAACACCGGACTACTTAGCGGATGAATGGAGAATTTCAAAATATTTCGATATTATATTCGAGGGGGTGATTTAATGTACGCACCATTTAGCGGGCTTTTTACAAATGACTGGCTGAATTTTGTCATGTCGAATTATTCGGGGGTTATCGCTTTGGTTCCTGTGATCCTGACAGCACTTCTAAAGCTAATAGCCATATTCGACCCGAATGTTCCCTCTGACAAGATTAACGACTGGATACAGGACACGCTCTACACAAAGAAACCACCTGGGTAAAGGAAATTGCTATGGATTTACTGGCGAATGGTTCTACGGGATTGGTCAAGGATATTATAATTTGTATTATAGGGGCAGTCGTCTCTGTCTATATTCCTTTCTACTTCAAGAAAAGAATGAGGTTGGATGATGAAATATGGAAACGAATTAATCATCATGGGCATACGATCAAGTGCGGCAGCAAAGAGTGTAAGCCGGAAACGGGCAATGTTGTAATTACGGAGGAATAAATGAAATTCACCGACAAAGATACATTCGAAGCACTCACAGACCAAGAACTTATGGGTCTGTGCATCTATTGTGAGGCGGCGGGTGAACCATATGAGGGCAGGGTAGCCATAGGAACGGTCATTCTTGAACGTGTTGACAAGCAGGATTGGGAAGGCAAGACCATTCAGGAAGTCATCTTGAAGCCCTGGCAATTCTCATGGACGATGCCGGAAGCTGGAGAGGCATACTATGATAAGGCCGTGGCAATGGCAGATGATTTTAATGTAGAGATTATGAAGAATGTGCCGTTGCGAGAATGTTTTGATATCGCCAAAGGCCTCATAAGCGGCTCAATACTGCGTGATCCCGATCTCCATGCCGTCCGGTGCTGCCAGTACCTTAATCCGGTGACGGCCACAACAACAAAAGCTAAGTGGCTTGATCATGGTATGAAAGTCATAAAACGGATTGGTCATCACGATTTCTTCGAGAGTTGCCCTATGGACAAAAGAGTGTGCGTGATTTGTGCGCGAATTGAGGTAGAAAAGAGCGGATTTTTGTAAATCTCAAAAATGGAGGAATTGGGCAAGCTGCGGAAATACCTGATTTTCCTGGTGGGCCGTAGGAGACTTGAACTCCCGACCAACGGATTAAAAGTCCGCTGCTCTACCAACTGAGCTAACGGCCCACCCATGATATAATTTTAAAAGCTTGCCCTCTTACTAAGAAGACTCTTGAGTTGTCAAGAAAAAAAGCTGTCAGTCACCAAAGGGATTTCTCATGATTATCGTTTCGTCCCTGCCCGCTCCCACGGAGACTAGCACCAGTTTCGCGCCCACGAGCTCTTGCAGTCTATCAATATACAGCCTGGTATTGCGGGGAAGCTCCTCGATCTGTCTGGCCTTACCGATATTCTCCTTCCATCCCGCCATCTCTTCATAAATGGGCTCGCACCGTTCCAGAAGGCGATGGTTTGAAGGAACGGACTCTGTGAATTCTCCCTGCGGTGTTCGGTAGCCCACGCATATCTTCAGTTTCTCGAGACCCGTCAGGACATCAAGTTTGGTGAGGGCGATTCCCGTTATACCGGATAACCGCAAAGATTGCCTGACCAGCACCATATCCAGCCAGCCGCAGCGCCTTTTTCTACCGGTAGTAGCGCCGTATTCACGCCCCACATCGCGTATACTGTCTCCGATTGCGCAGGTCAATTCTGTCACAAATGGACCTTCTCCTACCCTCGTCGTATAGGCTTTACATATCCCGATGACTTCGCCGACAGCCGACGGCCCTACACCGGTTCCGCAGCTCGCGTTGCCGGCGACGGTATTTGATGACGTGACATAAGGAAAGGTACCGTGGTCAATGTCCAAGTGACATCCCTGGGCGCCCTCGAAAAGGATTCTTTTCCCTCTCTTAAGCTGGTCGTTTATGACCATCGATGTATCTGTAACATACGGCCGGAGACGCTCGGCATAAGCCCTGTATTCGTTGTAAATCGCTTCTGCATCCAAGGGGTCTTCCTGGAAAAGTTTCGTCAGATAAAAGTTCTTTTCCTCCACATTCATGGTAACTTTTTCCCTGAATGCCTGATCATCTAAAAGATCGCACATACGTATTCCCACCCGTGCAATCTTGTCTTCATAGGCCGGTCCGATGCCTCTTCCCGTGGTCCCAATTTTCTTGCCGAGACCGTGAGACTCGCGGGCAACATCGAGCTTCCAGTGATAGGGCATGATTACGTGAGCCCTCTCACTCACGTACAGTTTCGTGTTGGGCGGCAAGAGCCCCCGGTTCTTGAGGCTGTCTATCTCTTCCAGAAGAACTTTGGGGTTTACCACTACCCCGTTGCCGATTATGCAAATCTTGTTATCATGCAGGATTCCTGAAGGTATCAAATGAAGGATTGTCTGTTCACCCTTTACGACGAGAGTATGGCCGGCATTGTTTCCACCCTGGAACCGCGCAATCACATCGGCGCTCTTCGCATACAGGTCAACGACCTTCCCCTTACCTTCATCACCCCATTGTGTTCCAACAACAGCGACATTTGCCATTTGTCATTCTCCTCTCTACATCTCCAACTGGGTAACCGAGATGATGTTGGGCAGATTGCGGAGTTTATCGAGGACATCCTCATGCACCATCGTGTCCGTCGTCAGGACTACGAGTGCCTCGCCGTCGATCTGCTCACGGCTCAAGTGTAGTCTCGCTATATTGACATTGTTGCTGCCAAGGGTAGTGCCAAGATTGCCAATGACGCCGGGTTTGTCGTAGTTGGATACGACGAGCATATGACCCTCCGGAATTACCTCGACAATAAATTTGTTGACCCTGACGATTCTGAGATCCTGTCGCCCGAAGATGGTGCCCGCGGCGTAACCCGCTTCCTGGGCGGTCTTGACCGTCAGCGATATCATGCTCGTATAATCCTTCGCCTCGCTGCTTCTTGACTCGACAACCCTGATGCCGCGTTCTTTGGCGATGAGAGGTGCGTTTATGTAATTAACATTCTCATTCAAGATGGGTGTCAAGAGCCCCTTCAGCAGGGAAATGGTTATGGGAGCGACGTTGTAGTTCAGGATATCTCCGCTGTACTCCACCGTAACTTCTTTGATACCGCCCTTAACCAGTTGCGCCTCGAACGTTCCCATTTTTTCCGCGAGGTGCAAGTAAGGCTGGATAACAGTCAGCAGTTCGGCGCTGACAGACGGGAAATTAACGGCATTTTTAATTTCTCCTCTGGTGAGGAAGTTCACTATCTGCTCAGCGATGGCTATTGCCACATTGATCTGGGCTTCGTCAGTTGACGCGCCCAGATGGGGCGTACAGATTACATTGCCGAGAGAAATAAGCTCTTTATTTTTTGTCGGTTCTTCTTCGAAAACATCAAGGGCGGCGCCGGCAACTTTTCCTGAGATGAGGGCGTCACAGAGGTCCTTCTCATTGATGATCCCGCCACGCGCGCAATTTATCAAAAAGACCCCTTTCTTCATCTTGTCAAAAGCCTTGGCATTTATCATGCCTCTTGTCTCTTTCGTCATGGGGGTATGGACTGAAATAAAGTCGGACTTCTGCAGCAGCTCGTCCAAAGCAACGAGGGTGATCCCCAGCTTACTCGCCGCTTCCGGTGAGATGAAAGGGTCATAGGCGATAACATTCATCTTCAGACCCATTGCCCGGTCGGCAACGATGGTACCAACCCGCCCGATGCCGATGATGCCGAGGGTCTTGTTGTAGAGCTCCGCGCCCATGAACTTATTCTTTTCCCACTTTCCCTCTTTCATGGACGCCGTGGCCTGGGGCACTTTTCTCGCGATGGAAAACATCATGGCAATGGTATGTTCACCCGTAGTGATAGTGTTGCCTCCTGGTGTATTCATGCAGACGATACCCCTCTTGCTCGCCGCGGCAATATCCACATTATCAAGGCCTATTCCTGCCCGCCCGATTACAGAAAGCTTCTCTGCATGGTCGATAATCTCCTTGGTGACCTTCGTCGCGCTCCTGATGGCAAGGCCGTCATAATCCTTAATGATGCCTTTTAGTTCATCCGGCGTGAGGTTTGTCATTACATCCACCTCAATGCCAGGTGCGTTCTTGAGTATTTCAATGCCCTCGGCAGCCAGGGTATCGCTTACGAGAACTTTTTTCATAAGTCATCCTCCTGAATTTAATTAATGAGATATCCTGATGATCCAAATGAGATCATAATTCTTTAATTTTTTGATTATACACCTTCGCCATTTCTGTCAAGGCATCTTTAATATCTTCCGGTTCGATCGTCGGGCCGCACCAGAAACGGAATCCCGGCGGGGCATCCCTGTAAGAATTTATGTCTTGCGCAATATTTTTCTTGGAGAGTTCGCTGGCGATGCTCTTGAGGAACTTTGCCTGATCGTCCTTAGAGAGCTTACGTACTTTTTCACCGGTTACAGAGAGACACACGGATGTGCTCGATCGTGTGTCCTTTGAGGCCGCAAGGAAATCGATCCAGTCATTTTTTCCAACCCATTCTTCGACGGCCTTAAGGTTTTTCTCGCTCCTCTCTATGAGACCGGCCAGTCCTATTTCCTTTGCCCATTTGAGGGCATCGAGATAGTCTTCCACGCAGAGCATGGAAGGCGTATTGATGGTGTCGCCTTCAAAGATCGCTTTATCGATCTTGCCGCCTTTTTTCATCCGGAAAACTTTGGGAAGCGGCCACGGCGGGTCGTAAGTCTCTATACGCTGTATGGCTTTCGGGCTTAGGATGAGCATGCCGTGGGCTGCTTCACCGCCCAAGCATTTCTGCCAGGAATACGTCAGTACGTCCACTTTCGACCAGTCGATATTCATCGCGAAAACAGCGCTTGTGGCGTCGCAGAGGGATAACCCCCAACGATCCTTCGGAATCCAGTTCCAGTCTGGGATTCTTACGCCACTTGTGGTGCCGTTGGCAACGAAGACTACATCATTTGACCAGTCAACGGCCTTGAGATCTGGTATCTTCCCGTAATCGGCTTTCAGGACGGTGGGGTTCAGTTTCAAATGTTTGGTAATATCCGTTGCCCAACCTTCGGAGAAGCTCTCCCAGACCAGTACAGTAACAGGACGAGGCCCAAGGAGGGTCCACATGGCCGCTTCAAAAGCGCCCGTGTCCGAGCCGGGCATTATTCCGACAAGGTAGTCCTTTGGGATTCCCAGTATCTCTCTGCTTTCGGCTATGGCCTTTGCCAGTTTTTCCTTTCCCATGGACGAGCGATGGGACCTGCCGACGATGGCGTTCTTGAGAAAATCAAGACTCCAATTAGGCCTCTTGCTGCAAGGGCCGGAACTAAAATTTGGATTATGCATACTTCACTATCTCCCGATTTTTTTTGACAGACGTTGAAATATATCAGCATTGAAATGATTACTCAAGATTTTTTGAATTGGTTTCGTATTGACTGCTGGATTAAAAAAACATATGTTTATGGTATATTGAAGCATTGAAAGGGTTATTTAATTGAAAAAGATTAAAACCGCATTTTTTTGTCAGAACTGTGGCCACCAGTCACCAAAATGGCTGGGTAAATGTCCCTCATGTGATGAATGGAACCGGTTTGCCGAGGAAGAAATAAGAGCTATTGATCCCGCGGGTCCAGCAGGCATCCAGTTCAATGAAGCCCCTTTGCCCATCGACGAGATCGTTGCGGATGAAAAGGAAAGGATGACGACCGGGATTTCAGAAATGGACAGGGTTCTTGGCGGTGGCATTGTAAACGGCTCTGTAACCCTGGTGGGAGGCGACCCCGGCATCGGCAAATCGACGCTGCTTCTTCAAGTCGTCAACAATATGGCAGAAAAGGATTTGAAGATCCTCTACATCTCCGGTGAGGAATCGGCAAAGCAGATAAAGCTCCGGGGCATACGGCTCGGGGCCTCATCGAAAAATCTTTTAGTCCTGGTTGAGATTGATCTGGATAGCATTGTCAAACATATCAAGGAGATATCGCCGAGGGCGGTAGTAATAGATTCCATTCAGACCATGTATTCACCGGTCCTCACGTCCGCGCCGGGAAGCGTCGGACAGGTGAGGGAATCATCAGCGCGTCTCATTCTCCTTGCAAAAAAGACGGGCATCCCCATTTTTCTGGTCGGTCATGTAACCAAGGACGGCTCCATAGCGGGCCCGAAGGTGCTGGAACATATGGTGGATACGGTGCTCTATTTCGAGGGGGACTCCAGTCATGCTTACCGCATCATCAGGGCCATCAAGAATAGATTCGGGCCGACCAATGAAATCGGCGTCTTTGAAATGAGGAGCAACGGTTTAAATGAAGTAGCAAACCCCTCGGCATTTTTCCTGACGGAACGGCCGGAAGGGGCGCCGGGTTCTGTGGTTGTGCCGAGCATTGAAGGCACCAGGCCGATCCTTATAGAGATCCAGGCCCTTGTTAATCCTACTAATTTCGGTATGCCGCGAAGGACGACCATCGGTGTGGACCATAATCGGGTAGCCTTGCTTGCGGCTGTCATGGATAAGATGTGCGGTTTCCGTCTCAGCGGTCATGATATTTTTATCAATGTGGCAGGTGGCATGAAGGTGGACGAGCCGGCAGTTGACCTGGGAATTGTTGCATCCATGGCCTCCAGTTTTCTCGACAAACCTATTGATAAAGGTACTGTGGTATTTGGTGAAGTGGGTCTTGCAGGCGAGGTGAGGGGGATCTCCCAGATGGACATCAGGATCAAGGAGGCAGCCCGCATGGGATTTGTGCGCTGCATCATTCCTCAGACCTCTTCCCAAAATGGATTTGCAGAAAAAAAGATGGAGTGTATCAAGGTCAACAGTCTGAAAAAACTCCTGGAGTATCTTTTCTGATTATGCCGAAAAAAATTCTTACTGTCAGGGGCATCGGGTATAAATTTGTAGATACGAAATAAACGTGATACAAAAGAAAACCTTTGCATAACTCCTCTATTCGTCATTCCGGGCTTGGAGACTGTGTTGCAATTACCATTTTTGTCATTCCGTGCAAGCGAAGCGCGACACGGAATCCAGTATTTTCAGTGGGTCTGGATTCCGGCGCCTGCCCCGGACATCGATCCGGGGTTCGCCAGAATGACATAAGTGCTGGTTTTATACAATTTTGCAAACGTCTCAAAAGATATCCTGGCAACCTTTACTGGATAATTAAGAGTTACCGATACGCATAACAGGATTGGACATGACAAGAAGGAGCAAAGATATGCATAAACTGATGCGCTTATTAATTTCATTTTCCGTCTTTTTCTCGCTTGCCGGTGCGTCAATTATTTGTGCTCAAGATCAACAGAAGCTGCTGGATGACGGTTTTCTTCACCAGCTCTTTCTTTCCGCTAAGGATGGAAGGGCGGACAAAGAGACGTTGGTAAAAAAAATAAACAGTCTGGCAAAAGAAAATTTCGATCAGCAGTATAAAGGGAATGTCAAAAACATAGAGTTAGAAGGCATCTACGAGCTTGCCAAGAACTGTTATGTGACATGCCATACGGCGCAATTGAAGGGCGGCGAGGATGTTTTTCTGTTTCATGCCCACATATTTGGTAAATTCGAAAATAATGATATCCAGATACATGGTCGCGGAAAAGAAGACATGGCAGAGTTTGGAAAATTCATGATTATGAGCGAAAGCGGGAAAGTCAAATTCATCAGATATTTTTTCAAAACGTATGCAAAAATTGAATTGCCTTTGTAGGAGAGGCAGGTTCTAAATTGCTCCTGCCGGCAATTCATCTAAAATCGAAATCAAAATCTCCCTGACATACACCGCTATCAAGCATCAGACATCTTCGTACCTGGGGTGTAACATTATACTTGATCCCAAGGCTGTCAAACCAGCACTCAAGTCTGTAGATAACGCCGCATTCATATTGATCGATAACCCCTATTCTCTTTATTCCTTTGTATGCGAAGCAGTTCCCGGGTTCAAATTGCCAGTGGAGTATGTTTTCCTTCGGGAGAGTCATGGTGATATTCATGAAACGGGGTATAAATAAATGAGAGGTGGCAACAAAGAAGTCTTTGAACTCCTGAAAATTCTCAATTTGTTTCTCCGTGCCGAGGGCCTTCTTAATCCTGTCAATTTCCATCGGCGCTAATGATTTTATTGCCGCTTTATTCAGCTCGTTCGCCTTCGCTATACCGAAGTTCTTTAGACAGTGATAGAACCACATCCCGTCATGGGTCATCCAGCACCGATTCAAGAGGTCGATGATCTCTTCTTTTTGCAGTTCGCGCGGCATACTCATGGGGCACCTTCTTTCACTCTATGTTTTCATAACCATTTCTATGTATCATAAACGGTAGCCTATATCTTACGATCTTCTCATCTGAAAGTTGCCGTGGACAATGCAACAGATGTTTCCCTGCTCATCCTTCAGTTCGAGATCCAAAGCCCAATCCGCCTTCCCAGTTTCATCGGCAATCTTTTTAATTCCTTCAGCCTGTTCAGGGGTCATCGATGTCTCAACCGTGATATCTGTAGTCGCAGGTCTTTTGAAGGTGATCGTAACCTCTTTCAATAAAGGATAGTATTTCCTGAGGTCGAAAGCGGAATAGAATAGAACCCCTCCCGCAAAATCCGCCAGCGAAAAGAGAGACCCGGCATATACCGTGCCGATGTGATTCACGTTCGGTTCTTTCGGCAGCATAATTTTTACGGACTGCTTTTGGAAATCCAAAATACGCATCCCCATTTTTTCGATGATCTTGATCGCCTTTTCGAGATAACTGACAAGGTCTTTATACTCATCGCTGATTGCCATTTGTTAATTCTCCTAACTTGTTTTTATCATCTCGCTCAGAGAGATTAAGTGCAGTACGAACTCGGCATGCTACCCAGGATTAAGGATTAGCCGCCATCAATTGCTGCGGTGGACTGTGCAACCTTATCTATCATTACTTGCAAGAGAAATCTACAGTGATATGGCAAGAAATATATCAAACGTTTACGGGAAGGAAGTGCGGTTAGTGGTAACACGTACTTATAAACGCCCGTGACTGTACCGAGAGGTCACCGATTATTTATTGTAGTCAATGATTGAGGCCAATGCGTCTGTGTAGCAGCTTTCCTTCCGTGATGCGCAAGCGCGAGGGCAGAGAAAATGGAATTATACCTGTTATTGATGCCACAACTGTTCAGTGTTAGGAAGTGGTCAGAATTTAGGATTATCGACAGAAACATTGTTCTTTCAGTCTGTGATAATTAAGTATGATGTCCCCCGAATTCTCGTCCCTGGATTTTCGATTCTTATGGCGGCGGAATCAATCGGAATCGGGTGGCGGCTTGCGTTGTAAGACACAAGTAGTCCCTTTTATTTTTTCTCTTTTAATCATTTTTTCAGGGTGTTCCCATTCCGTTTTCCCGGATAGTTTTTCAAAATAATCTCTAAATTCATACAACTCTCTAAGTAACTCTTTGTCGCCGAATGATAAAGTTACATACATTACAGCGATTAAGCCTCTGTAGAAGTAATTCCAGTAGTCTTTTGTAAATTCATTAATTCTTTGTGTCCCAAGCATTCCAGCAAGGTGATAGTGCGGTGGAGCACCACAGTACATTTCCAATATGTGAACAGACGCACCGTGCACGTAACCAGAGTAAGCTTGTTGAAGAGTTCTGGAAAGCTCTTGGGCATCACTTGGATTTACGTGGTTATCTGATATTTTAGCTAATGCTGCGTGAATTTTCTGTCGAGAAACTGTATATTGCTTCTGTTGAGACATTAACGGGCTGTCAGGATTGTCAAATTCTTCCTTATAGAATGATTCCAAATAGAGTTTATGTAATTCGGTTAATTCCCCGCTACGTATTGCTTGGCAAAGAAAAAAAATGTCTTCGTTGAATTCATCTAATACCCGAAACAAAACCCCGAGCTCTTGAACGAACCCATTTTTTAAAAGTATTAATGACGCCTCAAGACCACTTATTACGCGTGCTAATTTCTGGATAACTGCTGCTTCAATAGATTGATTTCGATAGCGAAAAACGTTGTATGTACCTCTTTTCACAAGCCATGGTTTTTCAAACCCGTCTTCAAGTCTATGGAACGCACTCTCAAGTACCGGTATCGTTTGAATAAATAGATTAATCATTTCTTTAAAGTCCAACATTGTTGTTCCAATAAGATTATTAAAAATGATAATTGTCGCGGTACCTACTCCGCCTCGCCCAGAAAGACAAAGGCCCCCCAGTAGTAGGGGTGATCGTTTCCGTAGCGGGACTTCACCGTTTGCCGCTGTTTGAGCGCCGCATTGCGAAGCGCCTCGGCACGGTCCATTTTTCCTGATTGCAGGTTCTTATAGAAAGAAACCATCAGTTCCTTCGTTTCACGGTCGGGAACCTCCCATAGACTCATAACAAGACTCTTGGCCCCCGCCTGTGTGAATGCCCTTCTTAACCCATAGACTCCTTCACCATTCTTAACATCCCCCATCCCCGTATCACAGGCCGATAGAACCACCATGTCTGTTCCCCGGAGATTCAGACCTAAAATCTTCTCTGCTGTCAAGATGCCATCTGTCATACCATCCTGAGCCAGGGAACGGTTTGCTCCGGCCAGCGCAAGACCAGAACGGAGGAAGGGATTCTCTATGCGAACAGGCTTCTTCCCAGAAGGCGCTTCCCTGGCCTTTATAGTGATACCCCGGCTCTTTTCATCCATCATGGAAGACCAGTCCTGATCGGAGAGAAAGAAGCCATGAGTGGCCAGATGAAGTATCCTGGGGCTTTTCCTTTGCATCAGGACCGACTCTCTTGCATTTTTACCTGTGTAGGTGTTGCAGGTGGAACGGCCCATGAGGGCGGCTATGGCCTCCACTTCTTGCTTTGTCCCCGGCAGCCTTGAGAACGTGAGTCCCTGCATCTGACGAGATCGTGTTAGTGGTCTTTCTCCATCCTCACTCACTGTCCGGGCTGCCAGATCAAAATCAGGGTCACCCAGTAAGAGGGACTTCTGTCCTCTTTCCTGGATCATGCCGTAACCGGCGATATCTCTCCCTGCTGAGACATAATGGAATGTATGGGTCTCGATAAGATAGCGGCCTTTGTCATCTCGCAGAACTTCAAAGGGGATGAGGTTAAGGCTGCCATCAGGGGAAAGAAAGATTTGTCTTGATTTGCCAAGACATGATGTCAATGGGGCAAAGATCAAAGTGTAAAGATCGTTGCTCTGTTTTGCAAGGTCATCGGGTAGAGTCTTGCTATCTCCCAGGGACTTCTTGAAGGCCGCCGCCTTCTTGTCGATATTGTCGGCCTCACCGAAATCGATCAGAGAGATGTCAGAATCTTTCCCGGCTGGGAGGACAAAAGCGAGGTAGCGGGAGGCGTCCCTCTTGCCGGTCTTAAAATCAAAGTCCCGGATCCGGGCCATTTCAATGAGAACCGCTCCCTGGGGGAGTGCGGAAGCAACGGCAGCTGTTGTGGCTATCCGGGTCTTTCTCTGCTGGGCGAAGGCTTGGCTCAGGCGGCTTAGTTGCCCCTCCAAAACTTCCTTCTGACTGGTGAGATCGACGATACGTTTCTGATAGTATGCAGAGCCTTCCTCCCCAGGTCCCCCAAGGACGAGCCGTGCCAGTTCCTGACGGACACGTTTCAGGTTTGCAAATATCTCCTGGGCTTTTGTATTATCGTCACCGGCAAGGACATCCTGTATCCGCTTCTGTGCCTCAAGAAGAATCCCCTTCCGGGCGAGCCAAATATCGAGAGCGTTCCTCATGGCTTTAGGGTTGTCTGGGAATCTCTGCTGGATAAAACTCAGATAGCCATAAAGGTTAGCCTCATGGATCGCCAGGAATTGACTTTGCTGGGCTTCCGCAGCAAAACCCAATATCTGCTCGATATGTTTGCGGTCAATTTCCTGTACTCGTTCCATAAGCGTAAGGGCTTCACCATTCCGACTCTGAGCAGCGTAGAGCAAGGCCAGGTTGTTAAGGGCAAGGGCGGTGTTTGGATGCTCCGGTCCCATGACCTTCTCATGGATCGCCAGGGAGCGCTGGTAGAGGGGTTCTGCCTTATCGTAGGCGCCCATGTCATAATAGAGCAAGGCCAGGTTGTTCAAGGATTGGGCCGTGTCGGGATGTCCCAATCCCAGGGCCTTCTCCCTGATCGCCAAAGAGCGCTGGTAGAGGGGTTCTGCCTTGTCGTAGGCGCCCATGTGGCAATAGAGTAAAGCCAAGTTGTTAAGGGCAAGGGCGGTGTTTGGATGCTCCGGCCCCATGACCTTCTCATGGATCGCCAGGGAGCGCCGGTAGAGGGGTTCTGCCTTATCGTAGGCGCCCATGTCATAATAGAGCAAGGCCAGGTTGTTCAAGGATTGGGCCGTGTCGGGATGTCCCAATCCCAGGGCCTTCTCCCTGATTGCCAAAGAGCGCTGGTAGAGGGGTTCTGCCTTGTCGTAGGCGCCCATGGTCCTATAGAGCACAGCCAAGTTGTTAAGGGCAAGGGCAGTATCAGGATGTTCCGGTCCCATGGCCTTCTCATAAATCGCCAAAGAGCGCTGACAAAGCGGCTCCGCCTTGTCGTAGGCGCCCATGGTCCTATAGAGTTCAGCCAAGTTGTTAAGGGCAACGGCGGTGTTTGGATGCTCCGGCCCCATGACCTTCTCATGGATCGCCAGGGAGCGTCGGAAGAATGGCTCCGCTTTGTCGTAGGCCCCCATTTTATAATAGAGAGAAGCCAGGTTGTTTAGGGAAACGGCAGTGTAGGGATGCTCCGACCCCAGGGTTTTCTCATAGATGGCTAAGGAGCGCCGGTAGAGGGGTTCTGCCTTGTCGTAGGCGCCCATGTGGCAATAGAGTAAAGCCAAGTTGTTAAGGGCAAGGGCGGTGTTTGGATGCTCCGGTCCCAGGTGCTTTTCACAGATAGCCAAAACCCTTTCCGCAGCGGGGATCGCCTCGGCATAGCGGCCTTGCTGGTAGAGTCGTGTAAGCTCCTGTTTCAGTTCGTTGGCTTTCTGGAGAGAGTCCTCTTCAGCCCACGCCAGCGTTCCCATTAGGAGAGCCACTCCCAGAATAACAGCGATGAGAAACCCCTTCGTGAGATTCATTTATCCTCCAGATGTGGAATTCAGAAAAAAGTTCCTATGAAACACAAAAACCCCGCTCTCTTCTGGAGATACGGGGTTTCAGTAGTCAGTCCATAACACCCTCACGTTAAGGTTGAATGGTTCAGGAATGTAATCTCTGACATTACATATGCGTTTTTTAACTATCACGATTTACATTAGAAATCTACAATGAAACGACAAATCATATGGGCATGACTTTCAGGAAGAAGGTCGGTCTTTGACGCTACGAAGTGCGGCTTTTGAGGCATGTCAACAGTAAAGTCCTGGCCCCTTCTCTGCTCCCCGGGTATTACCTTATTACATTTTCTTATCGTCGATTGAAAGCAAAAGTGCTTTCATAAAAGCTCTTGTTTTATTGAAGAGTGCGCTGATTTCAGAAGATGTAAATTTATGATTTTTTGATTCTGATAATTGATCAATAAGTTCTTCAGCATCAACGGCTAACTGATCAATATCTCTCTTTGTGATATGGCTAAAAGATAACTGGTTGCAGATAGACTTAACTTTATCCTTTGTTCTCTTGGCCGGTTCTTGAATAGGTCTTTTACGAAGCATATCTGCAAGACATCGGTTAATCGCTTCTCGTGCCGGGACAAGAACAGCTATTTCATCAGCAGTTCCATTACTTGGCCTCTTTAAAGCGTTGTGAGCTGACTGAAGTAGGTTAAGGGCGCTTTTCTGATCATACTCATCTTTGTCTATACCAAGGCGCCCAAAATCGTCTTCAATCATTTTATCCCATGATGAAGCCTCAATCACATCAGTAAAGCGTGCAACTTCTTTATTTATCTGAGAACGTTTATCATCTGGAAGTTCACGAATGAAGGCATTTGGAAGCGCATAGCCAGAAGTTCCTGTCGCCGTGCTTGCCGTAATGAATGCGCTGGCATTATAATTAGTGTTTATAATAAATTCTTCAAACCGCGCAGCCCCATCATTCCATTGATTAGTTTTTCGTTCCCATTCTTCTGTTTTCATATAGCTGTCATCTGGGAGGATATTAATAATCCGTTTTTCAGATTCAGCATTTTGTCGCTGTATGTTGGCCTCTTCGACAATATCCTGACCGAGTTTCAAAACTTTAACGCTTGCTCGAAATACCCTATCAATGGCATCTTCAAGTTTATGTTTGCGATCTTCAGGATTATCCGTAGCCATACAAAACCTCACTTTCCCATAAAAATCTAAATTCTTATATAAAACTTGTCAATCGTTGATTTCAGGAAGAAGAGGAATATTTTCCCTTAAGGGATAATTGAACTGCTGCTACCTTGTATGTTTCAGGCGGCATTCAGTAAATCCGCCGATTGTAAGACTGTCACGACTTGTATTTGAAGAGTTTATCGCGCTCTGTCAGCAGCTCTTATTGATAACAAGGAAGGCTTCAATAAAAAACCGCATTAAGATTTTTCAAGATCCCTTAACCGGCTAAACCGCAGGCTCCACCTGCCAAATCATTAACTTGATTACTCTAAAATGCTTGAAGATTACCACTTGGAAGAAGGGGCAAATACACAACCAATCTGTCTGAGCCTGCCGTTCAGGGTCGCGGCATGTTTGATCCGGAATACTTGACATAATGCAGATCTGTTTTGTTTTTATATCCGGTAAAAAACATCTTGGCAATAAAATCCACCAGCGGATCGGTTACACCGTTCAAAAAGGTATAACTCACATTATCTTTAAGGTGATGTCTGGCATGTTCTCGTTTCGGCAATAACAATTTGATGCGCATCAGAAATATTACAACTGCTGAATTAGAATTGTGGCACAGGTAATGTGAAACTTCTGCTATCGAGGATAGAAGGCCTATGTATGTCAGCGTATATAAAAGGACAGGATTACTATTGGGCAGATGAAATAAAATAGCCACGGCAACGAGATAGAAAACCAGCCATATTTTTGATCCGGTTTCATTAAAATACACCACGAGTAAATTGTTGTCCTGGTACCTGGGTGTTCTATGATGCAGGTGAAAATTTGCAATTAAAGGACCTGTTAATGACTCATAATTGTCATTGTCATCCATGTATAAATGCACAAGGCCGTTAATGAAGTCCGTTATTAAGTAAGCTGCGATTATGGATACTATTTGCCACCAAAATCCTATGGCAAGCGTAAGCGCGCGTGACAAAATATATATTTGCAGTGAGATATTTATAATCGAAACGAATCTGCCAAGTAATTTATATCTCTTCCTGCCTTCATACAATTCCATTGCCGAATTAAACTGCTTTTGTTTTAATTCTAAACTCATCAATTTATATTCGCTTTTAATCCAAGAAAAATAAAACGACTCCCTGTTATTTTATTCTACTTCCCCGGCCGGAATTATCCAAGCACAATCAGCTTATCCATGGCGAGTTTGGCAAGCCATTGCTTTTGTGATGTGGAGATGGAAATATAAGCAGAACGGTCTTGTATGTCAATTCTATAGTGATCACAATTCAGACAGACCTCTCCTTCACGCTTTTTTCACGATGCGTCATGATTGGATATAGGTATGCCAAGAGTAATCGCAGTAAACGTAGTAATGGATGTCAGGCGAAAATTGGTGATAAAATGGATCGGGACGGCTGCGGTTGTCGGGGAGCGTGACGATGCTGAGTGTGGCGGAAATCTCATCATGCTATCTGTTAGGAATTCTTTTCGGTTGCTTATCCAACTTCTTTTTTGACGTTTCTTGCTGTTTTTTGGCGTTCTGTTTTTGACTCTTTTCCTTATCCTTCTTTCCCCCCTTGTCTCCCATTGCCTGTCTCCTTTCCCCGTTGACCCTCAGTTTTCTCAGTTTGATGGTGCCAATGTGTTGCCATCTCTGTTTTCCGCTATTATTACTCCGGCAAGTAAACGCGACAATTGTCATGCCGGACTTGAGCCGGCATCTAGTATCTTAGCTGGATTCCCGATTTCTCGGGAATGACAGGATTGATATAATTATTTGCCGGAGTAATAATCGTATAAATCAGGTTTCGTTTTTACGGCCCCTGCATCCCTACCTTTGAAATACGCAGAAGTCTGCGCTTTTTATTATCACCATTGTTATTGATAAACTGATTTAACTTGATCCCTAAGGGGGGTGTCAAATGAAGGCTTACAATTAAGTACATCCCTGGAGATTAAACACTTTTCCATCGATGCATATTGGTTGGTATGAATATCATTATCAGAAATAAAATGATTATACCGCTCGCAAATAAATTCTTTCAACATGATGTCAGATAATTCACGATCTTTCTTGTTCTTGTCGAGATAATCTTTAATTGCGCTCTCTTTGATTATTATCTCAATTTTTTTTGAACGCTTGGTTGGGTTCTCCGAATAAGTCTAACCCAGTAGTCTAAAATATCTTCAGCCATTTCAACTCACCTTCATGATCACAATCCTGGAAACAAAAACAAACTTTCATTTCGACTTGTAGGGCCATTACAACCGTCATAAAGTCGAATTAAGATTATGTATATGGCCCCTTATTCTATACTTTTAACGATCTCCTCCACCAGTCCCGGTTCAGCTATATCTAAGCCTGCGTTCGGAGCGTGCGTTTTTATATTAGCTTTCTGCTGTTTAGCCATTATGCGCTTTGAAGCCTTATCTATTTGTTTCTGTTGTCTTGCTTTTTCTTTCACCTGTTTGCCAAAGTCGTACATGGACTTTCCCATTTTTAAGCTCCTATTTTTGTCTTTCTTTCAAACGTTACAGAATATGCTGAAAATGAAGAGACGCTCCAAGACAGAATATCGTAATGGAACGCCTCTTTCCTTACCCAAGGTTTAATTAACTGAGTTTCACGTTTTCTGCTGCAGGGCCTTTTTTACCCTGGACAACATCGAAGCTTACAGACTGGCCCTCAGTTAAAGTCTTGAAACCAGCGGCTTGAATGGCACTGTAATGGACGAAAACATCCCCACCATCATTCTTCTCGATAAATCCAAAACCTTTACTCTCGTTAAACCATTTTACTTTACCTTCTGACATAATTAGTCTCCTCCTTTCTTAGAATTTACCAAAAGTCGAATTACCAATATGACAGAAATAAAAAAGCCACCAAGACTCTAAAAGAGCATGGTGGCCGCCTTTGCACTTCAAATTGTTATAACCCAACTTTAACTGTACCGTAAAGACTAAAGACCATAGCAAGGTACAGGATATGGAAGAGCGATACTCTTTTATTTGTGCAAAGTCAAGGTATATATCATTATATTTCAATAATTTATTCACACTCCGATCAAGCGGTCATCTGGTCGGAAGTGATACATGACCAATATAGTGCTTTCGCTTGCAAAAATTTTGCAGACATATGCACAAGATGATGATTGCCATTTTTTATCAGCACTATTTCCTGTTTTTGTCTGATGACAGCTTTCGGGAAGAAGTCATGCTGTCGCCACTTACAACTCGGCAAGTTTGGGTTCAAAAGTGAGGTGATGATGACCGCTTGGAGTCAGCTGCATGAACCTCCTCAAGTCCCGTACCCTATCGATGGCTATTTCCGGTATGGGAGGGTTCAGATGCACCGTATTGTCTTGTCCAGTTTTTGGGGAGAGGCTCACCTTTTGAGCCCTTCCCGGGCATAAGGCTGGAATGAGTAAGCAGCAAAAAAACCGTGTTGCATCTGAGAACGATTATTTATGAGCGGTGAAGTCCACCCCTCGCAAACGCCCGCGTTCCCTGAACCAGTCATCTTCAGTAAAAGGAGGAGGCACTAATGCTGCTTGATCTTTATGAACCAGTTGAATGGCTTCTGCCGGACAATAGCCTATGCAAAGGCCGCAACCGATGCACCGGTCCTGAATGACACGGTAGGTATCTCCGGTTTCTTCGATGGCCTTTACCTGACAGCGCTCATTGGCACAGACCCCGCAACCGATACATAGCTCTGCATTGATCTCGGCGTAATAATGTGAATTGATGACCATGGAAGCCGGCATATTAAAATCATTGATTGCCCTGAGTACACCACAGCAGCATTTGCAGCAGTTGCAGATATAAATCTGCCCGACCTGGACATTGCCCGTAAGGTGCACCAGTCCCGCTTCTTCAGCTTTGTTCAGTAATGCATAAGCTTCATCCTTTGAGATGACGCGACCCAGAGGGGATTTGTCGAAAACCCCGGGTACCGGGGCGATCGCCAAACAAACCTCTGTGGGTTTGTCGCAAGGTTTGTCGAGCAGTCCCCGTTCTTTTTTACAAATGCACTCATTCACAAGAAAAGACCGACCATTCTCGATAATCGTTGAAACCTTTTGATAGGGAAGGGCTTCCTGATGAAAAGGGATCACTTCTTCGATGGCAAGCGTTTGCATCAGCTGGGGTTTTTTCGTAAAAAACTGCTGACTGTAAACCGGCCAGTACACTTCAACCAGTTCTGCAAACTCTCTATCCATGCGGCCAAGCTGAAACTCATAGATCCCGAATACCCAGGGTAGCATCTTGAAGAATCGGCCTTCTCCCAGCTTGATCGTCATGAGTTGCCCCGATTTCGCCATGCTCATTAACAACTCCTTCAGTCTTTTCAGAGGGCGCTCTGTGCGACTGGCGATCTCTTCAACGGTTTCAAAGGTTAACCGCATGTCGCAAAAAAGATCGGCTTGTTCCGGAGTAAAAACCTTCTTCAGCAATTTGATTTCCACGCCGCTTTCCGTTGAAGGGAACCCGTTGGGGAGGGTATCCAGTACTTTGGCTACTTTGTAATAGATTTCATCACTCATAACGAATCTTCAATCTCCTTCTCCTTATTTCCTTTGATCCAGCTTAGCCGTCCTGTATGGGGAGCCGCCGGTTATTTCATCTTCGTATCCTCTTTACCTTTTATGAATCAGGAAGTCGGCACATTTTACACTTTATTTAAGGATGACGCAAAAGGTTAATAGGGTCCTGTCTGAATCAGACACTGTGGTCTATTTGGATACAAAGGGATCATCAGCCTTGACATTCAGCGGGGGTGTTACTATCTTACCAACAGTTTTGTACCCTTTTACAATGTTTTTATGGGTCAAATAGGGTACGGTAAGAGTTGGATATAGACATTTTGAAGTGCAAAGGTTGGCCACCATGCTCTTTGGAGTCCTGGTGGCTTTTTTCTTTATCTGCCATTGTGTTGATCCGACTTTGAGAAAATTTAAGAAAGGAGGATGAAAGCGATGTCAGAAGGTAAAGTTAAATGGTTTAATGAACGTAAAGGCTTTGGATTCATCGAAAAGGATGACGGTGGCGATGTGTTTGTTCATCACAGTGCCATTCAAGCCGACGGCTTCAAGACGTTAAACGAGGGACAGCGTGTCCGTTTCGATATTCAGCAGGGCAATAAAGGCCCGGCCGCGGAAAACGTAAAACTCCTATAGTCACGTCTGAAAACAGGAAAAGGCACTCCCGTGCATGAGAATTGTACTGGAGTGCTTTTTTATTTGTGGTAAGATGAGCCGATTGAAAAAAAGGTGAATGAAGGAGTCGAAGGATGGCCAGATCAAAATTTACTTTTGAGAAACGTCAGAGAGAAAAAGCACGACAGCAGAAACAACAGGAGAAGACTACCCGCCGGAGAGAAGCGAAGCAACAGAAGACCGAAATAGATCCGGAAATCCAAAGTGAAGATTCAGGTATTGCCGGTATTGAAGCCGATCCTCATTCCCTGGCGGAGAACCGGAATCATGTGGAACATGAGGAAGAAGGTCCCCGGCCTGGAGATATCGATTCTGCACAGGAGGATAAAACATGAAAGAAAAAAGGGTTCAGGAAAGCAGTGTCATCATGGCCCAGCAGATGAACCCTCAAGATGCAAATCCTGCCGGAAATGTCCATGGCGGGGTCATCATGAAACTCATTGATACTGCGGCGGGAGCTGTCGCCATCCGGCATGCAAGGTCCAATGCAGTCACCGCCTCCATTGACCGGCTGGATTTCTTTCATCCCGTTTTTGTCGGGGACTTTGTGACCCTGCGGGCCAGCCTGAACTTCGTCGGGAGGACCTCGATGGAGGTGGGTGTCCGGGTGGAGTCTGAAAATCTTCTGACCGGCGAAAGGCGCCATACATCAACGGCCTATTTGACCTATGTGGCCCTTGATGGCCGTGGTCAGCCCCTGCCATTGCCTCCCATGATCTTGGAGACGGATGAAGAGAAACGTCGAAACCGGGAGGCAAAAGTCAGACGAGAGACACGTCTTGCAGAAAAAGCAAAGGAAAAGCAGCGCAAGCCCGAACCGGATAGGTCCGCTTAGCGTTTTATAAGCCCTTTCCGCAACTGTTCGACAAGCTGTTTCGCGGCAGAAATCTCTTTCACCCGGACCGCACCGATCAGGTAACGGCCTGACTGCTCCACGAACACGCCTCCATACAAGGGATCGACGGACGCCAGGGAGGTCCGATCCGGTGTCTCGGCCACGTTCACACCCTGTCCCTCTGCCTTCAGATAAGAACGGTAATCATCAAAGGCCTTTCGGGCCCTGTCCGGAGAATCCTCAAACACCACAAAGATCTGCACCCGTTCGCCTTCCAGCATGGCATCGGCAATCATGCCCCGGCGGAAAAAGGCATACCCCAGGAGGCTTTGCGCGAGATACCGTTCACTCTTCGATACAACCCCCGGTATCCTCAGAACCTCAAGCTCCCCGGGAAGGCCGTCACGGGGCGGAAGATTCTGCGAGACCGCGCGACCGCAGGCCAGGAATACCTCTGGTTCTAAACTCGTTGTTCCCGTGGCCTGAAGCCGCACAAAATAACGGTCCTGGTAGAACATTAACTGAGACGAAGAGATAAATCCCTCGGCGCCAATCGCAACTCCCACCGCATCCGTTTTTCGATAGTTGGAGTAAATCCCGAAAGCATCGAGCAGAGAGGCCATCCTGTAAACATCCGCCACCACCCACCACTCCGGGTTCCCCTTGTTCATATAGGTGGCCGACGCAAGCACATCAAACCCATAGGGGAAATAAAGCTCCGCTTCACCATTGATATGATCGAACAGGGTATCGACGGTGTAGAGGGTAACCGGGTCCTTCATCATCCAATCCGCGGTAAACCCGGGCGCGGGCAGAACATTTTTGATGGAATCGTCCGCAGCGCAGAAAGAAACGGGTGCGCTCATGGTGAATACAAAAAAACATAGGATTATGTAAGAGATCACTTCAGATCGACGCATGGATACCCTCCTCGTCTGTCGCAAATGACCGTGCATCATGTTCCTAAGCCAGTAATTGTCTGGCCCGCTCCATCTTCACCGGAATATCAAGTTTGTTGATGCATCTTGCCACACAGTCCGAACAATCCAGGCAAACAGAGGCGGATAGGGACGACGGGATCTCATGGTAGGTGGACCGGGCGAGAACAGGGCTCTTGTAGGCCTCTTCATACATCAGGCAACGGTTGATCGTACTGATCGCGACACCCTTGGGGCAGGTTGCTTCGCATTTTCCGCAGAGATGGCAGTAATAGGGCTGTACGGCGGCGCCGTAGCGTTTCAGGATAAAGTTGTCGAGGTAGCCGAAACGCGTCCCCATGACCGCAATATCTTCCCGGAGTTGTGCCAGGTCTCTCATGCCGGGAATCGTCGCCGTGATATGTTGATCTTGAAGGACCCATTTGATGGCGGCCTGATAGGGACTGAATGGACCCAGTGCGTCCGTTGCGTAACCTCCGGCCAGCGTCTTCATCGCAATGATCCCGATGTTGGCCTGGGCGGCCCTTGCGATCGCCTGCTTGGTCTGCGCGTCGCTCTTGAAGTTGTATTTCACAAGGGCTGTGTCGAAAAACCGGTCCTTATCGTCCGCAAGCGCATGGAGCACCTCTGCCTCATTCTTGTGCGTGGTGATCCCGAAGAAACGCACTTTACCCTGCTCTTTCAGTCTGACGAGGGCTTCCCGAATCTCCGGATTGAATATCCGATCCTCCCGGCCGGTGAGATTATGGAGCTGGATGACATCAACGTAGTCCGTTTCAAGTGCCTTCAGGCTGGTCTCCACATCCTTGAAAATGCTCTCTTTCGATGTCGAGGCCGGGGATATCTTCGTCGCCACGTACACCTTGTCACGCATGCCTTTCAATGCTTTGGCGACGATTTCCTCGTTCTTGCCTCCCATGTATCGTCGCGCCGTGTCGACATAGTTGACGCCATGATCAAAGGCGATCTTCATCACCTCCGGCTCAGGGGTCAGCATGGCCCCGAAGCTGATAATCGTAATCTTCAGTCCTGTCCGGCCCAGGGTTCGATAGATAGGCAGGGGAAAGACGAAGGGCTCCGCTGATGCGTACTGCATAGCGTCGGCAAGGCCTTCCCAGCCGAGTAGGGCCGATGTCGTTCCTGCCAGACCAACCTTCAAGAAATCTCTTCTGTTGATCCCTGTGGTTCCCTTTCCTTTGTGCATGGTACCCTCCTTGTGATTCAATAAGCCTCAGTCATCACCGTACAAGACGCAAGACAATCCGCTAAGAAAATCGCCATGAGCGACAAAGTCATGTCTCCATAGGCTTGGGGAATCCTCACCCGCCTGTTTCTAAGCATATGAAAAACTGATTACAACAAGATAATACCCATTTTAGCTGTTTTTTGCCGGATTGCAAGGTTGTTTCCAATGGATCATCCGAGAATTTGTCCTGATGTAAAAAACGGCCTTCCATGAGGTATCTATCTAACATCTCACCTGTTTTCAGAATATGCCAAAAAACTTTCACAAAATATTGGCCGGTTTCGGGTGGGAGACCGGTCCAATATTTTTCTTTTTGACATTATTTATTTTTGCGTTTAACCTGCGGCAAATAGAACATCCTTCCCAAACAAACCATGACGCAGGCAAATTCCTCAGACATCCTATTGATTGAAGACCACCACGAGGCCTATTATGCCTGGCGGGATCGTCAGTATAAAAATATGACCTTGGTCCACCTGGACGCCCACATCGACTTCGGATTCCAGGAAGTCAAGGAAGTCCCTCTGATCCTGAATGAAGCGAAAACGCTTTCCGAGCTCAAAACCCAACTGGAAAAGGCCGTTCTCTTCCGCCGGAAAAAGTTTGAACTGGAAAAGCTCACCCATATCGGAAATTATATCTATCCGGCCATGCGTGACGGGATCGTCAATGAATTTTACTGGGTGATTCCCGGGGACATCGGAGAATTCAGAAAGTGCCTGGGAATTCTGAAAAGGCTGCTGCGGGATTTGAAAAAAGAGGACCCCTGTCCGGTGGGTGCCCCCCCGCTGATACAGCCCGGTTTTATAAAGAGCCGGCTCTACGGGAGACCCTTCTATATCACCATCCTAGAGACGCTCCCGCGCCTGAAACGACCGGTCCTGCTTGATATCGATACGGACTTTTTAGTCATCGATTCTCTGAGAAGAGCCGATGCCACCATGCAGATTGCCCATCGCGAACCCTGGATTGGAATGGATGAACTCGCGGGGATATTCCGGAAGAAAATTTCCCAGCCCCGCTGCACGACCATTGCCTATTCGGTCAACGGCGGCTTTACGCCGATGGTGTATAAAACACTGGGCGACAGGCTTGCCGAGGGATTGGGTTACAGGGATCCCGCGCTGGCTGACCGCCTGACGGCCGGGGGGTGCTTCGAGAGTTTCCGGGAGGCTTTTGACAGAAAGGATTTCAACGAAGCCGGACAACATTTCCGGGAGGCCCTCCGGCTGAATCCTGCATATCGTTCGTCTGACAACAACTATGGGCCTCTTTACTTCCAGATTGAAAACTACCGGCAGGCGGAGAAGGAATGGCAGGGCATGCTGCAGGTGGACGGGTGCGACATCAACGCGCTGGCCGGCTTGGGAAAGATCCGCCTGGCCAGGAGCAAATACCGGGAAGCCAAAGATTATTTTGCGGCGGCCCTGCAGTCAAAGGCGAACCACAAAGATAGTCTTATCGGTCTTGCCGAAACCGAATTTCACCTGAAACATTATCAGGAAGCCGAAACCCTGATTGAAGTCTATGAACGATTGGATTCCATGCAGGGCTATTCACGGTTTCTTTTAGGTAAAATCCTGGAAAAGACAAAAAAGCCGCAGGCCGCGCTCGCAAAATACAAAGAGGCCCTCCAGCTCGGTATGGACCATATCGAGATCCTGATCCGGCTTGTCCGGCTCTCAAAACATTATGACCAAACCAATCTGGACAATCTCAAAAAAAGATGTCGGGATTTCCGTAAAACCTTTGCCCGTTTTCAGAAGAAGGCCCGGATGAAAAGGGGGAAGATAAATGAAATCAAGCGAATGGATGAAAAATTAGATAGACTTTTTCGTTGTTTTTAACTGGTCTCGACCGGCGAAAGATAAGAAGCGATGATTCGCGCCGGTCAAACGCTTCAGGAAAGCTGTGCCGAGGCTCGCCGTGCTGTATTACAGGTTGAACCTGCTCTTGTGGCACACTGGTTCCTGTTTGCCGTGTTGATCTGGCCTTTCCCACCCGTGATAGAGCAGCAGGCCAGCACCGCCTGCTCCGGATTGAGTTTGACCCGGGTAATCACCGGCTTGAACTTCTTTGTGATCGTCACCAATCAAAGCCCTCCTTCGTTGATAAAAAGGGAAAAGTCCGCGCACTCTCAGGATCTGATCGCACGGGCTGGAGCGCCGCATGACGCGCTTCTTCGATTGCACTGATTGGTTCCCCTGATCTGACCCTTTATAGTAGCGGCGGAGCAGCAGGCCAGGACTGCCTGCTCCGGATTAAGTTTGACCCGGGTAATCACCGGCTTGAACTTTTTCCCCTCAGCCATTGGAATTCACCCCCCCCCCTTTCTTTTCAACTCTTGACCGATGCCTTCCAGCAAGACAATGCAATCATGACCCCATCCAGACAAGTGTGGATTCATTATTTCACAACGTTTCTTACAAAATCAATGATTTTCTCAT
>Ga0208102_1000189_pt1 | contig 27799 bp, 33 predicted proteins | sample CryBogmetaGMA17M_FD_184549 | JGI IMG/M metagenome (GOLD analysis project Ga0208102, IMG submission 184549) | Freshwater microbial communities from Crystal Bog, Wisconsin, USA - MA17M (SPAdes) | ecosystem: Environmental > Aquatic > Freshwater > Lake | place: Crystal Bog, Wisconsin, USA...
CCTTTAAATTAAGGAAAGACAGTCAATTAAACTGTCTTTCCAGTAAGGGATAGTCAGGTCAAACGTGTTTTTAATTTTTGCCTTGTTCAGCAAGCTGTAATGCGGACGGGTTGCCGGTGTTGGATAGTCTTTGGTTTCTATCGGTTTAACCTGGCATGTCAGTGCTGATAGCTCAAAGATGGCTTTGGCAAAGTCATACCAACTGCAAACGCCTTCATTACTGAAATGATAAATTTCCGTTGCGGTTAAGATCTCCAGTTTGGGATGTTGGATAATAGCCAGAATAGCGAGAGCCAAATCCCGTGCCGAGGTGGGTGAGCCGACCTGATCATAAATAACGCCCAACTCTTCACGTTCTTTGCCCAAGCGCAGCATGGTTTTGACAAAGTTATTGCCAAATCGTGAATACACCCAAGACGTGCGGATGATAACGGATTTTGCCGGATTAATGGCCAGCATCGCCTGTTCGCCTTCAAGCTTGGTTTGTCCGTAAATACCTTGCGGATCGTTAAGATCTGTTTCCTTATAAGGTTGGTAGTTTTTGCCATTAAACACATAGTCGGTTGAGATATGAATCAACGCGCAGTTAAGGGCTTTGGCAATACGCGCCAGCGTTTCGACAGCGGTGCTGTTAATGGCTCTCGCCAGTTCAGGCTCTGTTTGCGCTTTATCAACAGCCGTGTAGGCCGCACAATTAATAATAACATCAAAGGTTTTATCAACAAACCAGGTTTGTATAGCCTCCGAATCACTTAAATCCAACTCGTTTCTACTGATAAAAGTAAAGGTAAAATCGGCATACAAGTCACTTAATTGATGAAGCTCACTGCCCAGTTGTCCCTGAGCGCCGGTAACCAGTATGGATTTAGGCATAAAGGTTACTCGCGTTAACAAACAACTCCGCCTTATCCAGCGTAGGTTGGACGGTATCTTTTGCCGACAGTTGTAAGTTTGCTTTTTCTACCAGCCAGTCAATGCCTAAAGACGCATCATCAAAAGCCAAGCCCCGGTCATTTTCGGGGGAATAATAATTATCCACTTTATAAGCAAAAATGGTGTCATCTTCCAGTACCACAAAACCATGTGCAAAACCGCGTGGCACAAACATTTGACGTTTGTTTTGTTCTGACAACTCGACGCTGATATGTTGCCCAAAAGTCGGACTGCCGACTCGAATATCGACTGCCACATCCAGCACTTTGCCTTTAATCACCCGCACCAGTTTGGTTTGTGAGGCGGGAGCCAGTTGATAATGCAAGCCTCTTAATACGCCATAGCTGGATTTTGATTCATTGTCCTGAATAAAATTAACCGTAAAACCCAGAAATTCATCCAGCTTATCCTGGCGAAAGGTTTCAATAAAGTAACCGCGTGCATCGCCAAAAACACGGGGTTCAATGATAATGACATCGGGGATGGCGGTTCTTATAAATTTCATGCGCTTTCAGTTCCTTCGCCTGCGCGGCGTAACAGATATTGGCCGTATTGATTTTTTAACAGCGGCTGGGCTAATTGGATTAATTGCTCTTGAGAAATATAACCCATTTCGTAGGCAATTTCTTCAATACACGCCACTTTTAAGCCCTGTCTTTTTTCAATGGTCTGAATAAAATTGGACGCTTCCAATAAGGATTCATGCGTGCCGGTATCCAGCCAGGCGTAACCACGGCCCATCAGTTCAACTTTTAAATTGCCTTGTTCAAGGTATACTTGATTGACGGTAGTAATTTCCAGCTCGCCACGGTGCGAGGGTTTAATGTTTTTGGCAATCTCAACCACACTATTCGGGTAAAAATACAAACCTACGACCGCATAATTACTTTTCGGCTTAAGCGGTTTTTCTTCAATACTTAATACATTGCCTTTATCATCAAACTCGGCAACGCCATACTGATCAGGGTCTTTAACATGATAACCAAACACGGTTGCTTTTTTATGCTCGGTCACATTGAAAACCGCATGAGCCATCATCTCTACCAAACCATGTCCGTAAAAAATATTGTCGCCCAGCACCATACATACGTCATCGTCACCAATAAAATCAGCGCCCAAGATAAAAGCCTGAGCCAGACCATCCGGCGACGGTTGCACCTTATAAGAAAAGGACATGCCAATATCAGAACCATCACCCAATAGCTCTTCAAAGCGGGGCAAGTCTTTGGGGGTAGAAATAATCAATATGTCCGTGATACCCGAAAGCATTAACGCTGACAGCGGATAATAAATCATGGGCTTGTCGTAAATCGGCGTTAGCTGTTTACTGACCCCTTTGGTAATCGGATAAAGCCTGGTTCCGCTACCACCCGCTAAAATAATGCCTTTCATTTAATGCTCCATTAAAAATAAAAATAAATTAAATCGATTGTTGAGTGTGACTATTTACTGAGACACCGGAGCTTCGAGCACTCAGGTTAAAGTGGGAACAATAAATCGTCGTATCCATGAATTACGTAGCAGGAAGATTTTAAATTTATACTACCACGCAGTAGTTATTCAAACTTTTTTTGATTAATTGCAGCCATGATTTGCTGCTTATTATCTTCAAACTCATCAGTATCCTCAAAATGGTTTTCAAAAAAACAGCCATCCAAGAAGCCAAATAAAATATTATTTGAAGGCACTTCCTTAACAAAGTTTTCAATATTAACAAAGCGACCTTTACCCCAAAAGCCTTCTGCAAATCCTGATAAATAACGCACAAGAAAGTCCATTTGTTCAAGAGAGAATTCATCTGCAAATGCTGGATGCACAATGTCTCTTTCGTAGCTTATATCTTCCGGTAAAATAATTTTTCGAAACTTAAATTCAACAGCGCCCCTTAAATTAACGACATTAAGAATATAAGGCGTAACAGTCAGATCATTTAATACATCTATCTTAAAAGCAAAGTTAAAAGCGCCTTTCCAATCATCATAATGGTTTCCGCTTTCACCAAATGCATGCCGAAACATCGTGTAGAATTCGGCTAGATTAAGTGGCGAATCCCTTTTCTTAAAACCATCCGTTATTTCCCGCCAAATAAAATAATTTATGTCGATACAAATACTTTCCCTAAAAAGCAAGTAGAAATGATGATCGTCTATTCGTTTAACATGACAATGCAGATTTTCGTAGTCAAGATTTGTTTCATATTCTTGGCTGATATCTTCAATATTTTTATCTGAATGCGTCATAATTATTCTTTTTAGGCACGTAATTACACTCCCCCCTCTTTGAAAAAGAGGGGGGGGATTTTATTAGATAAATCCCTCTCGGTTCGCTCGATTTTCTTTGCTGCCATGAAGTTAAGAAAAGCTTCGTCATCTCGGCGGGAAGAGCAATGCGAGGGTTGGCCGAGATCCAGGATCCATGGATGGTAACTTATAAACACATCCATGTGATCTGGTTTCTTGGCAACCCTCACATTGCTCCTCCTGTCGGAATGATGGGTAACTTAAGGACAGTGAGGATTTACGGACTTATCGCGCTAAAAATAGATGCGATTTTTTACATGCGCCAGCGTTACAAAAACTTAATGGCTGCAATCACTATCCCGCCAACGGTGAGGGTGGTTGCAAATGACCAAATCATAAAATGATCCATGCGTGAAGTCAGTTGATCAAAGCGCTTGTCTACTTGCTCAAAACGTCTTTCTACTTGCTCAAAGCGCTTATCCATATCTTCGCGAAGCGCCTTCATCTCACTGCGTAAATCAATATCCAAGTGAGCAAAATGATTAGTTTGGGCTTTGAGCATCAAAATCATCATTTGATCAGATGAAATACCTTGTCCGCTGGCAACTTGTTCCATCACTTTTTGCGCTTGACTGTCCAGCCAATCATCAAAAAACTTATCATCAAACATAACCACCTCTTTACCTTAAATTTTTAAAATTCTATCACACTATTACCCAATCTTGGGCTTGTAGAAAATAGTGATGATAATCTTTAGGCGCGTGTTGAGTTTATCTTAAGTGCATTCCTTGACTAACAGACCTGGCGTTCACTATCGCTTTCTAACAATCGAATACTAACGGCATTTTTCTTGTTCATTTGCGTCCGTGCAATTTGCGCATAACGCTTTTTTTATTTTCAACATTATCGATACTACTAGCGATATTGCTTTCAACATATTCGATAATAGCTTTTTCTTCTGCTGAAATTTTAGCTGTCATACTTCGCTCCGATTAACTATTTGAACGATAAAAAGCTTCTGGTTTGGATATTTATAATCAGGAATCATTTTTTATTGCTGGCACAGACAGATGACCTTTTAAGCGCATAAAGGCCAATACGTCTTCAAAAACGCCAATCACAAAAACAGCTTCTTCTATAACCAGATTAAGTCGTGCGATCCTGTCTTTTATTGCTTCCGGATAATGGTGGGCAAATTTATTTCTTAATACTGCGGCTGTACCAAATTCATCAGCAGAATGAATAGCGCCTAATTTTTCCATTAACAATACTTTGTCACGATTGGACTTGTTACTTAGATCTTCTTGTTCAAGATAGGCAATGCCTCTAAAAATTTGATCCTGGATCATCGCAACTATTTGAGAATATCGCAAAATAAGTGCATCAATCGATTCTTCTTGTTCGTCAGAAAGATGAGCAACAGATTTAATGGTTAAGGGGAATAAATCGCGATTCTTGTTTAAGGAATAAGTCAGCTTCTCAATTCGCTGTTTACAAGCATCGATATTGCTCAACAAGATTTCTTTTTCTTTACTCACAATAAAATTCCTTTGCGGGCAATCATAAAAATAGGCTGCTCTTCCTGTCCGGGATTTTTCACCAACAAATCCACTTTGGTATCACAGGTTGCGGATAATAAATATTCAAGTGTTAATGTTTGCTTTAAATCCAAAATAGTTGAAGTCTCAAAAAACAAATCAATATCACCGCCCCTTTTAGCATCATCTGTACGCGAACCAAATAAGTAGATACGACCCTTGGGATCCGCACCCTTTAGTAAATGACAAACTGCTTTGTTTTCTGCAACTGAAAGTCTCATTTTATTTACCCTATACAATTTGCTGGTACAGCCAGATTATAAATTTTAATAACTAAATTATATCATTGGCCAAGCATTACCACATTCATGTCATAGAATTTTGGTAAGGGGGAATTTATTTAAAAATCTCCCCTAACCCCTCTTTTTCAAAGAGGGGGGTCTGAATAATTACGAGTTTTTAATCAATCAAAAAACCCTGTTTGCAATCGTATCAGGACGGTCGCGATCAAAAATCTCATTGGCCCATAGCATGACGATCATTTTATCATCACCTATATTAGTAATATCATGCGACCAACCCGGAATGGTTTCTACAATCATAGGCTGGTCACCCGATGTAAGCAGTTCGTAAGTTTTATCGGTTAAAACGTGACGAAAACCGAAACGTGCCTGACCTTTAATCACCAGAAACTTTTCAGTTTTAGTAGGGTGATAATGGCCGCCACGGGTAATGCCAAGATGTGCAGTAAAATAAGAAAATTGGGCTACCAACTTAAGATGGGACAGTTTGAGGTTAAGCCGTTCGTCCTGAGTAAATTAAGCCCCCTTATCGGGGTAAGGCGTTACCAAGAAACAGTTGCTGTTTGAAGCGATTTTTTTGCTTTTTTATATCCTTACCTCATTGATTTTAAATGCACTAAAAAGCTGTTTCTTGAGCCACCTTCGTCTGCGTTCAGGAGAGCCTTGTCGAACCATGAACGACTTAGTTGGTAGCCAAAATCTTCTACCCTGATAACACGCAGCATAACATCGGGCAGTTTATCTTCTGCCCTTGGTATTTGGAAGCCCTGTAAATACCGAATGGCGCAATTCTGATGGCACTATCAAGGGAAATCCGTAGGGGTAGAAAATTTTCTACCCTGATAACATGCAGCATAACATCGGGCAGCTTATCTTCTGCCCCTTTTTTTGCAACAGATAAAAGATTTATAGCAATGCGAATAACACCACAGCAAGCTGTTAAGTGCTTTTAATCGTACCTGACGCTTTTCGTTCTATAGTATTTAATGTTTAATTTGCATAGAATGTTCATCAAATGATGCTGTATTTGATGTTTTTATGGAGGCTTTATGCTTACTACACTTAATCTTGATGATGAACTACTGGCGCAAGCACAACGATTGAGCGGATTAACCGAGCGCACCCAGTTAGTACGTGAGGCCTTGCTGGCATTAATACAGCGCGAAAGTGCAAAGCGCTTAGCACAGTTGGGCGGTAGTCAATTAGAATTGCAAGCTATCCCTCGACGTCAAGACGTTGCACCATGATATTGGTGGATACCTCGGTTTGGATAGATCATCTGCGTCGAGGTGATGCTCATCTAATGATCACCCTGTTGGCTGGACAGGTATTAATTCATCCTTGGGTAATAGGAGAACTGTGTCATTTATTTGCTGGAGGAGGTTCCGGTTTTTAGCGAACAGATAAAGTGGGGCTGTTTCATTTTCAAAAATCTTGATGGTTTTTGTTGATTATGAATAGTCTTCTTCCGGTGTCGTTAAGTAGCTCGCAATAAATAATATACCAACGGTGAGTTTCCCTTCTTCTTCAAAGAGGGGAACTGAATAAATACGCTTTGGCTTGCCCTTGACTTTTAAAACGAAAAAGGGTCATAATAAAACCATTATAATAAAAAAAAGGGCCTTAAATGCAAGTTTCTATGCATGAATTCAAGTCTCATTTGTCCAGTTATGTCACTCAAGCGCAATCAGGGGAGTTGATTGAGTTAACCTCACATCGCAAAGTGGTGGCTCGGCTTATCGGTGTTCCGTCTATTGATAGTACTGGTATTTCTTGCTTGCTAACGTCGGGTGTTGCTACTTGGCAAGGCGGAAAACCGCTGGGTGCAACATTTAAATTACAAGATTATGGCAAGCCGGTTTCTGTGTTGGTACTGGAAGATCGTGGATGATTTTATTTTGCGACACCTCAGCGTTAGTTAAACTGTATATTGTAGAAGTGGGTAGTGATGAATTAAAATTGCAGGTACAAGAAGCTGAGGCAGTTGCAGTGTGTCGAATTGCTTGGGCAGAGGCTTATGCCGCATTGTCCAGGCGTGCCAGGGAAGTACCGGAAGACGCTTTTATCATCGAGCAGGCCAAGACGGCGCTTGCGGCAGATTGGCCGCACTTCGTAGTATTGGAAATTGACCAGCCGTTGGTTGAGCGTGCAGGAGACTATGCTGATACCTTTGCCTTACGTGGCTACGACAGCGTTCAGCTCGCAGCAGCTTTTGAGACAGGTCGCATTTCACAATCTCCCATATTCTTTGCTTGCTTTGATTTACGTTTGAATAAGGCAGCCAAGCTTTTGGGCATGTCTTGTTTATAGTTTTTAGCAATCAATTATAGAAAATCTGATGGCATTTACTTTCATTTCGAAGAGGCATTGATCAATATATGGAGTATTAGAGGCTGGCTTCCATGTTATTTAATCGAGACTACCCCTTTTTTAGAAAGTATTTATCAGGCTAAAAAACGCGTTATCTTATGATACGAGATACCCAATCATTTTAACCAGTTTACATTATTACCGACACAATTAATGCGCCTAACTCCACAACAACAATCCGCCATACGTACCACAGCGACCGAAACCTTTGGTGAAGAAGCTAATGTTTGGCTTTTTGGGTCACGGGTAGATGATAACAAACGAGGCGGAGACATTGATTTGCTGATTGAAACAAACCAATCAGATGTTGCCGCAATTGTTCGCGCAGAACTGGCTTTTTTGACAAAATTACAAATGAAGCTGGGAGAGCAAAAAATAGATGTGTTGGTTGATTATCCAACACGTCACTCTAGGCCTCCCATTTTTACCATTGCCAAGCAAACAGGCATCCAATTATGAGTAACGATATACCGTTGTTGCGACTACAGGACGCTTGGCGCGAATGTGAGCGGCATATTTATCATCTTTTCCATGCCATGTTGTCTATCCACACATTCATGCCATTAACTGATAAAACGTATATAAATCTTACTGATGAACAAGTACAGGATATAGATCAGTTTATTCATGGAAAAAATTTTTGCCAAATTGAAGTCTGACTTTTTTATTTTAAATCTATATTTATGGTGTGAAAAACTCATCAGGAATTCATGGAACATGACCAACATTAATAACGCATTGACAACAACTTTTGAGGTGGAAGCCTCACAATATCAACAGCGCAGGAAAGCCCATTGGAGTGCTACCAACAAAAATTTGACCAACTCTTGGGGTGGTTACTACCGGAATAGGTTGCAGATCACCTATCATCATCTGGTACCCGAGGGTGCAACGGTTCTGGAGTTGGGGTGTGCTCAGGGCGACCTGCTTTCGGCACTTAAGCCAGCAGAAGGGGTAGGTGTCGATTTCTGCCCGGAAGCTTTAGAAAAAGCACGGGCGGCTCATCCTTATCTGGAATTCGTGCTTGCAGATGCGCATGACCTTAATCTTGGCCCCAGAACATTCGATTACATCATTGTTTCCGAGTTGGTGAATGATTTATGGGACGTGCAGGCCATGCTTGCTCAGTTGCAGCCTTATTGTGCATCTCATACCCGTTTGATCTTTAATTTTTACAGTCACTTTTGGAATGTCCCGCTAAGTGTCGCACAGAAACTCGGCATTGCAACGCCCAATCTCCCGCAAAACTGGCTCACGCGGCACGATATGGCAAATCTCCTGGAGATCGCTGGCTTCCAGCCATTGAGAGGGTGGGAAGAGATCATTGCGCCACTTCCGATCCCACAGTTATCTAATTTCGCCAATCGCTATCTGGCAAAAATATCACCCTTCCGCTTTCTGTCTATGGCCAATTTCATGCTGGCTCGCCCTTTGCATAAATCAATACCGCAACATCCAACCGTTTCAGTGATTGTGGCTGCCAGAAATGAATCGGGGCATATCGAAGAGTTGATGGCGCGTATCCCTGAAATGGGTGGGGGCACAGAGATTATTTTTGTAGAGGGCAACTCGACGGATGACACCTACGAGGTCATCAAAAAATCTATTGCCGCTCATCCTGATCGCAACTGCAAACTGTTGAAGCAGCCGGGTAAAGGCAAGGGTGATGCAGTTCGAGCCGGCTTTGATATTGCCAAGGGCGATATCCTGATGATACTCGATGCCGATATTACGGTGCCACCCGAAGATCTTCCTCGGTTTTACGAACTGATGGCGAACGGCTCCGCTGAATTTGTCAATGGTGTTCGCTTGGTCTATCCGATGGACGATGATGCCATGCGTTTCGCTAATTTGCTGGGCAACAAATTTTTCTCCTGGGCCTTCAGTTGGCTGTTAGGTCAGCCGATACGCGACACCTTGTGCGGCACAAAGGTTCTGTGGCGCAGCGGCTATCAACGGATTGCTGACAACCGCTCTTATTTTGGCGATTTCGACCCATTTGGCGATTTCGATCTGCTTTTTGGCGCGGCACGGCTCAATCTTAAAATCATGGAAGTTCCGATACGTTACCGGGCGAGGCGCTATGGCGAGACCAATATTTCCCGATGGAGTCATGGGTGGCTCCTGTTAAAAATGGTTGCTTTTGCAGCACGCCGTATCAAATTCATCTAATTGACCCTGCCAATGAGCATTCTTAATAAACTATTGGGGCATCCTTTAACGCGTGGCTTGTCTGTAGATGATCCCCGAACGACCCTGCTTAGACATGACATCATTCAGGACAAAGCTTTCTTGCATGCACTTTATACTGAGTGGTATGAGCAGATCATCGGCGTTTTGCCTAAAAAAAATGATGTGCTTGAGTTGGGTTCGGGGGCGGGATTTTTGCAACAATTTCTCCCAGCAGTGATCACCAGTGAGGTATTCGAGACACCTGGAGTCAAATTGATCGCCGATGCCTGTGCTTTGCCATTGCCGGATAAATCGCTTGATGCCATCGTAATGACTGATGTGTTTCATCATATTCCTGATGTAAGTCGTTTTCTTCTGGAGGCTTCGCGTTGCGTTCGCCCCGGAGGGGTTGTTGTAATGATTGAGCCTTGGCGAACACCTTGGTCTGAATGGGTTTATACGCACCTGCATTCGGAACCCTTTTCTCCGGACAGTGGCTGGGAAATTCCGAATTCCGGCCCCCTTTCAGGGGCCAATGGCGCACTACCGTGGATCATATTTCAACGTGACAGAGCACTATTTGAGACCCGATTTCCGCAATGGCATATCAAAAAAATTGAACCGATGATGCCCTTCTCCTACCTGCTCTCCGGAGGGGTTTCCATGCGTAGCCTGATGCCCGGCTGGCTGTATCGTCCAATTCGTGCCTTGGAGCGAGTTATGGGGCAAAAAAAAAGGGCTATGTTTGCTTTGATCGAACTGGAGCTGGCCTCGTGAGGAGGCGTAACTGGAAACGTAAAGCCGCAATAGGCGCAGGCTTTGTGCTGAGCGCCTTTTTTCTGTGGTTGGCTCTGCGCCAAGTCGATGTCGTGAGCTTGGGCAAAGCCTTTGCCACCATTAATTATATTCCGGTTCTGTTGTGCGCGGGCGCACTGGCGCTCGGGATCATGTTGCGAGCGTTAAGGTGGCGTGTTATCGCCGGTTTTCCTTCTACCGAGCAACACAATTTCTCGCGTGCGACCAATCTTGGGGTTCTTGCCAATCTTATTTTTCCTGGTCGTGCCGGTGAATTTATCCGGGTGATCACACTCGCAAAGTTGTCTCGCTCTTCACTACCTGGGCCACTGGCAAGTGCATTGATTGACCGTCTGATCGATGTGTTTGTCCTTCTTGCCAGCGCTTCTGTGCTTTATTGGCTTTTTCCAATTAGCACTTTAATCAACAAATGGCTTACCGTCTTTTTTGTCATGGGCTGTATAATCACGCTGCTTATTGTTCTTTATGCAAGAAGTACCGGAATGGGTGACGCGTTTATTGCCAGATTGGCTAAACGTTGGCTCCAACGCTGGCCACTAAAGCCTGAAGTTTTTTTGTCTGAACTTCGGTGCGAGTTTCGTCGCTTGCTGAGTAGTTGGCTGAGTATCGAGCTGTTGTTTTTGGCGGCTTTGATTTTGTGCGTCGATTACGGTGCTATCGCCGCATTGCTCCAGGCATTTGCTCTGTCACTGCCTGTTGAGGCTCCTTTGTTACTTTGGGTGTTTTTGGCCGCAGGATCTGCACTGCCTTCTGCGCCTGGCTATGTCGGGGTATACCAAGTTGCTGCCGTATGGGCGCTGTCGCTTTTTACGGTCTCTGCACCCACAGCTGTCGCCATCGCGACCGTTCTACAGATTATCACACTTGCCGTGGCTCTCATTATGGCAGGCCCTGGGGCATGGCGTATGTCCCGACCAGCACAAAGCATAGTGCGTTGACAAGAGAAACAAGAGAATGAAAATAAATACCCGGCATAAAATTCAGCTTGCAACTGCTTGCTGGAAATTTAGAATCAGCTATTTGAAAGCCAAACGGACAGGCGCATCCCGGATGACCATAAAGAACTTGATCGAAGAGCGCTGCTCAATGGATCGATGAATATACTTCTGAAGATGCCGAAAAAAATAACAACATGAAGCAGATGCCATTGACAAAATATAGCACGCTCGTCTTACTGGGCTGCGTGGTAATTGCTGCCGGAATCCTGGCCGGTTACTGGATGGGTAAGACCAGTCTCGGACAATATTTGCCGCGCCTGCTCACGGTTGGCACGCTGGCAGCGTTTTTAAGCGCTGTTTATACCGCTTACCAGCATCCTAACCTGACGCCAAATGTTGCCGATAACAATGCCTTTATCCTGGTTTGCCTGTTTATTTGCGCCGCAACCTTGGGCAGTTCCATTTCGGCAGTAGCAATATGGCAGTTATCGCCTTCGGATCGAATGGCGGGGCTCATGCCCTATTCAGATGCATCAGCTTACTATCAACAAGTTTTAGAGTGGCCAGCGCAGACCTTCAATGCATGGAATTCAAGACGACCGCTGAACGCCACGCTTAACATCATGGAGTTTCACCTCGGCGGTACAACCCTGCTCGGCATGATCTTGGTGCGAGTGGCGCTGGCAGCGCTTGCTATCACGGCCTTCATTGTCGCACTGGCCTCGGTGGTCGGTCGCTCTGCTGCGCTAACAGCGGGTTTTGTGTTGCTTATCTGGATCTGGCCCTATGCATCCAGCACGCTGTCGGAAATCAACGGCATTACCCTTTCGGCAGCAGGTTACGCCTTGCTTCTGATCGCCTTGGCTCAGAAACAGCGCATCTTCGCTGGTTTGGGGCTGTTTGCTTTGGTCTTGGCATACACGTTCAGGCCCTACAATCCATTAATGCCGGCACTGTTTGCCTTTTTCGTTATACTGGGTTTGGTTGTGGATTGGCGCAAGGGTTTCAAATTTGCCCTGTTTGCAGCCGTAGCCGCGACCCTTCTGATCGTGATTTTACCAAAAACCATTTATCTTGCTTATGGACATCCTGATGGCAGTCTAAACGCGAATACCGGCTATACCGTACTGGGGCTTGCACGTGGCACAGATTGGGTTGAGGCTTCAAAGTTTGTTGACTCACAAGCCCCCGGGCTATCTGAAAGAGATAAAAATACGCTGATGTACAAGATGGCACTTGAATCCGCAAAGAAGGACATGGGGCCATTGTCTAAAGCATTGACGGTTAATCTGGCCAAAGCCATTATTGAAGCTCAGCAAGAGTTGGGCAGCACCCTGGGTTTTTCGAAACAAATCGAGCGCAAGGCGCAACACAACCGAGAAGAAATGATTCGTTTACAAAATCCAGTTGAATTCCTTCGTTTCGTGGCTCAACACCCGACGATATGGATAACTTCTCTTTTTACATTACTCAGTGGCATTTTGATTTTTTGGACGCTAAAAAGCAGTATGCCCTTAGCGCTATTGGGCGGCGTCTCTGTCATTGCATTCATCACTATTGCGCCAGTTGTCTATGGTGATTGTCACTGGCGTGGCGTCGCATCACTTTATCCCGGCCTTGCCTTACTGGCAACGGCCATCCCGTTAAGTATCCGGCAAGCCCGACGTGCTCGCATGCAAATTGAAACAGATCCAAGTCAATTTATCAAAGCAACGGTCGCACCACGATTTGAGAGTTATGTGCCTATAGCCCTTATAGGTTTCGTGCTGATCGCAATGCCTTACCCGGCAGTATCCAGATTGTTTGGTGGTGACGCCAAGCCAATGGACGATGCCTTGGTTTTGGACGTCCGCGACAACGAAACAGCGCACTGGACAGGGCTCAATCGTGCCGTAATTACGCCACGTAAACTGCTGGCTTGGTCAATCGAGGAAGTGCATGGAGAGTGGGCAGAATTTTTGTCGCGGTATGGTAAGTCTATCATCCAAGTACGTTACGAAAATGGCACCTATGTGTTGATATCCAGTGTCGCAGCGGGCATGCCGGCACAGCCCGATTTGCCACGCGACCCTGTGTTTCAACTTCACATCGTACAAAAATGAGGGGCGATGAATATTTTATTGCACTTTCCGGAAAAAATATGAACATAAGTCAGATGCCATTTACAAAATATGTCTCGCTATTCGCCCTTGGTTGCGGATTGCTTATTGCCGGTATCCTGATTGGTTTTTGGATCGGTCAGACCAGCCTCGGTACATTGTTGCCACATTTATTGGCTGTCGGTACGGTTATATCGTTCATGACGGCTGTTTATTTTGCTATTTATCATCCCAACTCCAGGCAGGATTATGTCGGGAACACAGCCTTTCTCTTGTTTTCCCTAACTATTTGCGCGGTAGTCCTGGGCAGTTCGATTTCTGCTACAGCCGCCTGGCAACTTTTTCCCGCTGATAGCATGGCTGGATTTATACCCTATTCAGATGCATCAGCTTACTATCAACAAGTTTTAGAGTGGCCAGCGCAGACCTTCAATGCATGGAATTCAAGGCGACCGCTGAATGCCACACTTAACATCATGGAGTTTCACCTCGGTGGTAGAACCCTGCTCGGTATGATTTTGGTGCGCGTGGTATTGGCAGCACTTGCCATCACAGCCTTCATTGTCGCGCTTGCCTCTGTGGCCGGTCGCGCTGCCGCAATGACGGCAGGTTTTGTCCTGCTTATATGGACTTGGCCTTACGCATCCAGCATGATGTCGGAGATTAACGGCATTACCCTCTCAGCAGCCGGTTACGCCTTGCTCCTTGTTGCCCTGACGCAGAAACAACGCACTCTCGCTGTTTTGGGTCTGTTCGCGCTGGTCTTGGCATACACGTTCAGGCCCTACAATCCATTAATGCCGGCACTTTTTGCCTTTTTCGTCATGCTGTGTTTGGCCAAAGATTGGCGCAAAGGGCTTAAAATCGCCCTGCTTGCAGCCTTTGCCGCTACCCTTCTGGTCGTGGTTTTGCCAAAAACCATCTATCTTGTGTACGGTGATCCTGATGGCAGTCCCAACGCCAATACAAGCAGCACCCTGCTGGGTCTAGCGCGTGGCACAGGATGGAAGGAGGCATCAGAATACGTGGGCTCAATAGCTCCTGGGCTATCTGAAAAGAAAATGAGCGCCCTTATGAATGAGCTGGCAATAGAAGCCGTAAAGAAGGACATGAGGCCATTGTCGAAAGCATTGATAGTTAATCTAGCCAAAGCTGTTTATTTTTCCCAGCAAGAGTTAGGCAGCGCCATGGGCTTTTCAAACCAAATCGTTGGTAATGCGCAAAACTCCCCAAGAGAATTCATTCGTTTCGTGACCCAACACCCGACGATTTGGATAACTTCCCTTATTGCATTACTCAGTGTCATGTTATTGTTTTGGACGCTAAAAAGCTGCCTGCCCGTAGCGCTATTGGGTGGGGTCTCTGTCATCTCGTTCATCACTATCGCGCCGGTTGTTTTTGGTGACGGTAGCTGGCGTGTCGTCGCATCACTCTACCCTGGCCTGGCATTGCTGGCGACGGCCATCCCGTTAAGTATCCGGCATGCCCGATGTTCTCGCATGCGAACGGAAACAACTCCAACTCAATTTCTTAAAGCAACGGTCGCTGCTCAATTTGCGAGTTATGTGCCTATAGCCCTTATTGGTTTCGTGCTGATCGCGATGCCTTACCCGGCAGTATCCAGACTGTTCGCAGGTGACGCGAAGCCTTTGTCCGATGCCTTAATCTTGGATGTTGGCGACAATGAAACACCGCACTGGACAGGGCTCAATCGAGCTGTGGTTTCGGCAAGTGAACTGCTGGACTGGTCAATCGAAGAGGAGCATGGGGAGTGGGCAGCATTTTTGTTGCGGTATGGTAAGTCTATTACGCAGGTGTACTTCGAAAATGGTAGCTATGTGTTGCTAGCCAATGACAAAGTTGGCATACCGGCACAGTCGGATTTGCCAAAAGACCCCGTGTTTCAACTTCGCATCGTGCAAAAATGAAGGGGCGATGAATAAGGCTGGCGGAAAATATTTGGGTTTGATTCTTTATTTTACGCCCCCTTTTTCTATTGCTTAATCATGGCTTATGGAGTTTTAAGATGGCTAAAAAAAGAAAACTAATCACCTTTGATTGAGCCATAAAACGCGCCAGCTGCGTAGCAAAGCCAACTTTGGCATCTTGGAAGGGTTTTTAAGTGAACTGCTTAAAGAAGATATTACCATCCTGGATGTGCTGAAAAGTGAAAGATACAAGGACTGTAGAGTTCACGAATTTAACTGTATTGATCTAAAGGTACGAAACCACAAACAAGAAATAATCATCATAGAAATACAATATGATCTGGAATATGACTACTTGCATATTTTATGGTGTCTCAAAAACAGCCATAGAGCATCTGGAAGAAAGTCAATCTTATGCTGGCATAACTAAAGTCATCTCAATAAACATTCTTTATTTTGATCTTGGCAGCGGCACAGACTACATCTATACACTTTCAGATAAATAATTTCTATGTCGACAGATACCATCCCTTCAAGGGATGTTATCTGTATGATCTTACGGCGACGTGAATTGGAAATTTAATTTCTGAAAGTCTATACAACGGCACGACCCGTTTTATAGGTCTCCATAACCATGACCTCTTGGAACTCAACGAAAAACAAAAACAACTCTTTAAAAAAGATAGTGTAGAATCCCTTTACCCTGAATATTACCTGATTAAAATAAACCGCTTTAACGACATCGCCAAAGACACCCTGGATGAATGGATTTACTTCTTAAAAAATGAAGAAATCAAAGAAAACTTCACCGCAAAAGGCTTAAAAGAAGCAGAAGAAAAACTAAGCATCATGAAGCTGTCCGAAGATGAACAAAAAGCCTACGAACATTACAAAGACGATTTGCATTACCAAGCCAGCATATTTGAATCATCTTATGGTGATGGCTATTATGAAGGTAAAGCAGAAGGTATAAATGAGGCAACAAAAAATAGTGCTCTCAACTTAGCAAAAGAAGGTACATTAATTGAAATAATCGCTAAGCTGACAGGCTTGTCAGAACCAGATATTAAACAAATTTTACAAAAAGCTGGGGAGCAATGATTATTCAAGTTGTTATTTACGCCGCTTTTTGCAGAATTAAAACAACGGCATCAAAATGCTCCCTTATAAATGGGTCTGCCCCCAATGTCTCCAATGTCTTGATTTAATGAAAACATACCTTATGACAATGACCCAACTTGGAAACTCATTATGCAAATAGCGATTGACTTACCCAATGATTTTGTCACATTTCAGGCCGTGCCTGAAATTAAGCAAGAAATTCGTACTTCTTATGCCCTTTGGCTTTACCAGAGAGAGCGTGTGACGCTTGTTAAAGCCGCAGAGTTGGCCGGTATTAACCTGTATGATTTCATGACCGTTTGCAAAACCAATCGCGTCCCCATCATTGATATCACGCGAGATGAGTTACTTGAAGAGATAAACGGATTTACCCTGACATGATTTTGGTGGCCGATGCTTCAGCGTTGATCGCCCTTGCGACCTGTGACAGCCTCTTCTTGCTTGAGGCGATCTTCGGCACTGTACTGGTGCCCGAAGCAGTTTTATCTGAAGTGACGACAATTGATAAGCCACAATCTGCCCGTCTGCAAACCTATCTTCATGGCAAGATCCGCTCAGTGGATATGCAGCGTTATATTTATCTTGATGCTTTTGCCGATGCTGGTGAAACTGAAGCCATGCTACTTTATAAAGAAGTGAGTGCCGACTATCTGCTGATTGACGACAAGCGCGGTCGCAAAGTCGCAAAAATAAATCAGATCAAAACAGTGGGTACTCTGGGTGTTTTACTTCAAGCCAAACGCGCTGGTTTTATTCCCTGCATCGCACCCCTGATAGATCAAATTTCTGCAAGTCCGGTCTATATAAGCGAGGGCTTGATACAAATTGTCCTTGAGTTAGCCGGAGAGAAGGAACTGCGAAACAATGTGCTATGAAAGTGCACTATCTATTGAGCTTTAATAGTCGCCTTGATCCACTCCAGGCAGCCGTCTTGTGCGTTAACTGGTCAATCGAAGAGGAGCATGGGGTGTGGGCAGCGTTTTTGTCGAGGTATGGTAAGTTTATTACGCAAGTGCACTTCGAAAATGGTGGTTATGTGTTGTTAGCCAATGACAAAGTGGGCATGCCAACACAGTCGGATTTGCCAAGAGACCGCGTGTTTCAACTTCGCATTTTGCAAAAATGAGAGGCATGAATACGGCTAAGAAAAAATATAGGTTTTTGCTCTCATTTTTTGTAACTGATGCTTAAACGATTACGGTCAGCACATCCAGATCATCACGCTATTGCTAAAGGTATGATTTGGGTCGCTCTTTTTGTGTTCGTAGGCAAGATTGCTGGCGCAGCTAAGGAGATGGCTGTTTCATATCGTTACGGAGTTGGAGTTGAGGTTGACGCATATCTCTATGTGTTCAATTTAGTCACTTGGCCGGTAGGTGTGTGGTTCAGTATTTTGACGGCTGTTCTTGTTCCGTTGACAGCACGTATTCGGCAAACGACCGTGGAAAATCTATCCCGATTTCGTGCCGAGTTGATGGGTTTGACGCTTTTATTGGGCTTGCTTTTAGCCATAGTTGCCTGGATCGGTTTGCCGTTTTTTTTGAACTCCGGCTTTTCTGGGCTTCCTCACATCACTGCCAAAATGGCCTTGGATGTGGTGCCTGTATTAGTATTGTTACTCCCAATAGCTATGGTTATCAGCCTTTTTTCGGCTTGGATGCTGGCGGCAGGGCGACACGCGAATACCTTGCTGGAAGGTATACCTGCGCTAGTAATTACATTAGCTGTGCTTTCTTTGCCAATAGGTGGTATTGAAATATTGGCATTTGCAACTTTAGCAGGATTTTTCTTTCACCTTATTGGGCTGGCTATTCCTCTTTTTATAAGTCGTGAAATAGAAGCGCCGCGATTTACTCGAGATTCCAAACAATGGCCTTTGTTCTGGCAGGGCTTCGGTATCATGTTGATTGGTCAAGCGCTAATGAGTTTTATCGGCATTATTGACCAATTTTTTGCGGCTCATCTTGGCACAGGTGCCATTGCTACACTTAGCTATGCGAATCGCCTTCTTGCTTTGTTGCTGGGCTTGGGGGCAACGGCTATCAGTCGGGCGACACTGCCGGTTTTTTCGCAAGCTCGTGCACAAGGAGGAAAACAGGTGTACCGGGTAGCAATTCATTGGGCTCGCCTTTTGTTCGTCTTAGGCATTGGGGCTGCGGTTATGGGCTGGTGGCTTGCCCCTTGGACGGTAATGCTATTGTTTGAGCGTGGTGCATTTACTGTACAGGATACTGTAGTTGTCACTGAAGTATTCCGCTATGGTACCTTGCAGTTACCCTTTTATTTCGTGGGAATTTTGTTTGTTTCCTTGCTAACCAGTCAATCACGCTATGAAATACTAACAATTATTGGCACGATAAATTTAGTCGTGAAGATCATTGCTAATTTTCTGTTGGCAGAATGGATGGGAGTAAACGGAATTATGTTGGCAACGTCTCTTATGTTGATGGTTTCAACATTATTATCAGGGACAGTTCTGTATTTTGATTTAAGAAAAAGGCTTGAAAAATGAAAATAGTAAATCTATTTAAATATGTCCCGATTTTTTTGGGTATAAAACGAGATAAAGACTTGGCATTTAACCTAGTCATAAAATTAGCTGCCCGCATTTTGCCGGAATACAGGTTTACCTGGCCACAAATGGCATGGTGGCAGGACTCAGGTTTTAATGAATATTTACGGAGATTTGATGAACACAAAGGGTTTAACATGCATCGTCGGTGGGCGCTAAAACAACTACTTAGGCTGACGGCTAATGTGCCGGGGGATACAGCTGAATGTGGTGTTTATAAGGGCTGTAGTAGTTATGCCATACTGGAAAGTAACGTTTATTCTATAATTCCACGTTGGCATCATATTTTTGACTCTTTTGAGGGGCTCAGCTCACCATCAAGCAAGGATAGCGATTATTGGATGCTTGGTGATTTGTCAATTGGCGAAGAAATAGTTAAACAAAATTTAGCAGGATTCGACAAGGTAACATTGTATAAAGGCTGGATACCATCAAGATTTGATGAGGTAAGCGAAAAGCAGTTTTCATTTGTTCATGTTGACGTAGATTTGTACCAGCCTACGCTTGATAGCATTGTATTTTTTTATGACCGCCTTACAGATGGTGGTATATTTTTATGCGATGATTACGGATTCGATACCTGTACAGGTGCAACGGCTGCAGTAGATGAGTTTCTTTTGTCCAAACCAGAAAAAATGATCTCGTTGCCTGATGGAGGCGGATTTTTTATAAAAAATTGTATTACTGCGGATAAATAAACATGGATCAAACAAAAATATGGGATTACTTTCAAAATGAGGATGACGCTGGCGATACATTCGCTGGCGCACGTCCCCGTTATGAATTTCTTGCACAACATGTAGCGCAAGGAATGGAGGTATTAAATATCGGTGTAGGGCGTGGAGGATTAGAGGCACTCTTGCTTAAGAGAGATGCAGTTGTAAGTTGCCTGGATCCCAGTGAAAAAGCCATTGAGAAGCTTCGCAAGCTTTTCTTGCTTGGTGATCGTGCCCAGATTGGTTTTTCTCAAGCAATGCCGTTCGCTGATGGTCAATTCGATGTTGTTGTTATGTCTGAGGTCATTGAACATCTGAACGATGAGGTACTTCATGCCACGTTGAGTGAGGTCTTGCGGGTACTTAAATCTGGAGGACGGTTTATTGGTACAGTTCCCGCAGATGAAACGTTATTAGATAACCGTGTTATGTGTCCGCATTGCGGCGAGCCCTTTCATCGGTGGGGGCACGTTCAGACATTTAGCCGAAGTCGATTAACACAAATGCTGGAGAGTTGCTTTGACCATGTGAAACTGTCTCGCCATTTCTTTGGTGATTTTTATTTGCTCAACTGGAAAGGGCGTATTGGCTTATCTATCAAAAAAATCATGGTTGCCTTAGGTATAGTAGGTAGTGGCGAAACTTATTTTTTCTCCGGATTTAAGAAGTGAAGCTTTTCATTTTTATTTTTTCTCTTTCCGGTGGCGGAGCCGAGCGTGTCGCCGCTAATCTTGCTAACTATTGGGCGCAAAAAGGCTGGGATATTACGGTTGTGACATTAGCATCACGCAAGCTGGATTTTTACGAATTACACCCGGCTGTTGAGCGAGTCGCTCTGGAGTTGTCAGGTGATAGTGGTAATGTTCTGATTGGCCTAAAACAGAACTTTCAACGGATTTTCATGTTGAGGCGTGTATTGCGCCAGATTAAACCGGATATTGCTTTGGGGATGATGACGGGGGCTAATGTTCTGCTCGCTCTAGCCGCGTTAGGCCTGTCTGGTTTACGCACGATAGGCGCTGAGCGTATTCACCCACCGCAAATGCCCTTAGATTATTTATGGGAAACATTGCGACATTATTCTTACAGATTTTTAAATGCAGTCACCGTTCTGACTAGTGAGGGTGAAGTCTGGATTAAAAATAATACTTACGCTCAAAAAATTTCGCTTATTCCCAATGCGGTAACTTACCCCTTGTTGGCACAAGAACCTCGAATTAAGCCCAATGCCACAGAAAGAAAAATTTTACTTGCAGTAGGACGCTTGGACAAACAAAAGGGATTTGATTTATTAATAGAGTGCCTTGCAAATCTTTCATCAAAGTATCCTGACTGGGATTTAATTATTCTTGGCGAAGGCTCGTTGCGGTCTGCATTGGAAAAAAAAATTCACGATTTGGATTTGGAAAAACGTATTTTTCTCCCCGGCAGTGTTGGCAATATGGGCGAGTGGTACGAAAGCGCAGATCTTTATGTCATGAGTTCCCGTTTTGAAGGTTTTCCCAATACTTTGGTTGAGGCGATGGCTTATGGTTTACCGGCAGTCAGCTTTGATTGTGATACCGGACCGCGTGATATTATTCGCCACGAAGTGGATGGTTTGCTAGTGCCTGTAGGGGATACTGTTGTTTTAACGACAGCGTTGGATAGGTTAATGGGTGATAAAGAACTGCGAATACGTTTTTCTAAATATGCTGTCGAGGTTAGAGAGCGATTTTCAATGGAAAAAATAGCCGGATTGTGGGATCAATTATTTAAGGAGATTTTATAAATGACATATCATACAGTTAAAGTTAAGCAAGACGAATGTCTTGAGTTTGGCGCTAATTGAACGCACCTTTGTTATTTGTACTTACTTGATACTGAAGCCCCACAAAGAAAATAGTAAATTATTTTGACTCACATCTTGCTTTTGACCTCATCAATGTCCAGTGGCGGCGCGGAACGCGTTGCTTCTACGCTTTCAAATGCTTGGACTGCTCGTGGCGATCAAGTTACATTGATACCGACATTTTCAGGGCGTGGAGGCTGTTTTTATGAATTGTCGCCAGCCGTTCGTCTTGTCTATTTAGCCGATTTAGTCTCAAGCCGAATAAGAACATGGGCTAATCAAGTTGAACGGCTTCGTGCTTTACGCCGGTTTATTTTGGCTGAACGACCTGATGTTATTGTTTCGTTTTTATCCAATGTTAATGTTGCTGCGGTTATTGCAGCGTTTGGCTTGGGTATTCCTGTTATTATCTGTGAGCGTGTCGACCCGTTTGCAATGCCGATATCACGCGGGTTGCGACTGGCCTGCCGTTTTAGCTATCCATTGGCAACTGTACTGATGGTACAGACGCAAGCGGTAGCCACTAAATTTGCTGCTTCAGGATGGTCATTAAAACGGTTGCGTGTCATACCTAATCCAGTCTCTGAGCAAATGCTGGACATTCAACGCCGTATTGGTGACTCTACAACGAAACGGCTGTTAAGTATTGGCCGGTTAGAGGAGCAAAAACAATTTGATATCCTCATTCGGGTATTTGCCAGGCTTGCACAACATTATGCCGATTGGTCATTACGGATTATTGGTGAAGGATCTTTGCGAACAGCTTTGCAACAACAAATAACAGAACTTGGTCTTGATGCGCGTGTTGAATTGACCGGACAATCGGCGATGATAGGCGAAGAACTGGCAATGGCGGATATTTTTGCATTGACTTCAAGCTATGAGGGTTTTCCTAATGCATTGCTTGAAGCCATGACCGTAGGCTTGCCTTGTATCAGTTTTGACTGTCCCAGTGGTCCGCGAGAAATAAGCCTGGACGGGCAAGTGGCGCTATTGGTGCCGCTGAATGATGAACAAGCATTAGAACTTGCACTGGAGCGATTGATGCTGGATGCCGAATTAAGACAAACTTTAGGGCGTCAAGCATGCGTATCGGTCATTGAGCGTTTTTCTTTAGATAAAATACTGGAGCAATGGGATTTGCTGTTTAAGGAACTGGGTATTCAACGTTGAAAATTCTCCATATCATCATTTGCCTTAACATAGGCGGCGCAGAGACTATGCTCAAGCGTTTGATTGAGTCTGATCCTGCCGCAATACCTGATACGGTTGTTGTTTCGCTTACTTCGCTTGGCGTTATTGGTGCTTCGCTGCGTAAGCAGGGTGTAAAAGTTTATGCGCTCAACCTGTGGCAATCAGGATTAAATGTTCCGGGTGTCTTGTGGCAGTTAATAAAAATCGCCCGTCAATTTAAGCCTGATATTGTGCAAACGTGGATGTATCATGCTGATTTATTAGGGGGTTTGGCTGCTCGTTTAGCGGGATATAAAAATATTATTTGGGGCGTCCGTAATTTGTCCTTGGATAATTCTCACAGACCAACTGCTTTAATTATGAAAATTTGCGCAGTATTGTCCCGCTGGATTCCAAAAAAAATTATCTGTGTAGCGGAAATTGCAAGGCAAACTCATAGTGCAGCTGGATACGTAGCTTCACGTATGGTGGTCATCCCCAACGGCTTTGACTTTTCGCAATTTACAGCCACTCAGGGGCAAAGGGCTACATTGCGACTGGCTTGTCACTTTTCAGAAAGCGATATAGTGATTGGCTGTGTTGGACGTTTTCATGTTGATAAAGGGCAAAATAATTTTATTAAAGCAGCAGCTAACATTGTACAACAACATCCAACGGTGAAGTTCCTGTTAGTAGGGCGTAATTGCGACTCTAATAATGCCCGGTTAATGAATTGGCTTAATGATGAGGGCTTACAAGACCGATTTGTTTTGTTAGGTGAGCGTCTCGATGTGCCGGTGTGTCTTGCGGCGATGACTGTTTTTTGTATGCCCTCCCGTACTGAGGGTTTTCCCAATGGTTTGGGTGAAGCAATGGTAATGGGCTTGCCCTGTGTGGCGACTAATGTTGGCGATACCGATGTTTTAGTGGGTGACACGGCGATTTTAGTGCCACCGCAAAATGAACAAGCCTTGGCGCAGGGATTATTAAAGGTGCTTGCTTTGTCATCAAAGCAGCGTGAACAAATGGGGCAACGCGCTAAAGAACGGGTGATGGCTGAATTTTCAATAGAAAAAGCACGATCCCGTTTTGATGCGGTGTATCAAGACGTTATTTCGGAGAGCAACATATAATGTGCGGATTTACAGGATATTTAAGTACGTCAACACAAAATAATGCTGTTGAATTATTACAACGCATGGGTGATACCATTGCCCACCGTGGCCCCGATGATAGTGGTATTTGGCATGATAAAGATGCGGGCATCGGCTTGGTACATCGACGTTTATCGATTATTGATTTATCGCCTGCGGGTCATCAGCCAATGCCTTCGGGTTCTGGTCGTTATGTCATTGCCTTTAATGGAGAAATATACAACCATCCGGCTCTACGCGCTGAACTGGAAGCTGTAGCTAACGCCCCTGCTTGGCGAGGTCATTCTGACACGGAAACTTTATTGGCCGGTTTTGATGCCTGGGGAATTGAAGTCACTGTTAAAAAAGCCATTGGCATGTTTGCTTTTGCAGTCTGGGATAAGCACTCTCGGCAGTTGACTTTAGGTCGCGATAGATTGGGTGAAAAACCGTTGTATTATGGTTGGCAGGGGCAGGGTGAGCAGGCGGTTTTTTTGTTTGGCTCGGAATTAAAAGCGCTGCGAGTACACTATGCTTTTGAAAACAGCATTAATCGTGGTGCGGTGAGTTTACAATTACGCCATAACTATATTCCTGCACCTTATTCCATTTATAACGGCATTGCTAAATTGCGCCAAGGCTGTTTATTAACCGTATCGTCAACACAACGGGAAGTTAAAGAACAGGCGTATTGGTCAGCATTGCAGGTGGCTGAATCGGGCGTTGCCCGGCCATTTACAGGCAGTGCGGAGCAAGCGGTTGATGAGCTGGAAACCTTGCTTAAAAGCGCAATACAACAACAAATGATGGCAGATGTGCCTCTGGGAGCTTTTCTATCAGGCGGCGTTGATTCTTCTTTAGTCGTTGCCTTGATGCAAGCGCAATCGGCACAAGCCGTAAAAACGTTTACGATTGGATTTCATGAGCAAGGCTATAACGAAGCGGTTTATGCCAAAGCCGTTGCCAAACACTTAGGCACTGATCATACCGAGCTTTATGTGACCGCCGAGCAAGCAATAGCAGTGATTCCCCGCTTACCCGGCTTATACGATGAACCCTTTTCAGACTCTTCACAAATCCCCACCTTTCTGCTATCGCAGTTGGCAAAACAGCATGTTACGGTGTCATTATCAGGTGATGGGGGTGATGAGCTGTTTTGTGGTTACGACCGTTATGAAATGACGGCCAAGCTTTGGCAGAAAATCACGCTGTTACCCATGCCATTACGCCGATTAGCGGCAAAAGGCATAATAGGTGTGTCGCCTGCTGGCTGGAATCACTTAACGCGCTTTCTGCCGCTTGCAAATTCAACACGTCCCATTAATATCGGTGATAAACTGCATAAAGGCGCAGGCGTCCTCAGCAGTAAAAATTGTAACGAACTGTATGCCCACTTTATTACCCATTGGCATGATTCAACATCAATAGTTATTGGCGGCTTCTCATTACCTAACCTGGTGACCGAATTGCCCGACTTAACCGGCTTGAATCCTATTGAACGCATGATGGCACTGGATTGCATGACTTATTTACCGGATGACATTTTAGTCAAAGTCGACAGGGCGGGAATGGGCGTGTCATTGGAAACACGCGTGCCTTTTTTAGACCACCGTGTAGTTGAATTTGCCTGGCAACTACCCCAGTCTTTCAAGCTGCGTGATGGCCAAAGCAAATGGGCTTTGCGGCAGGTATTATATCGTCATGTGCCTAAGGCGTTAATCGACCGACCTAAAATGGGTTTTGGGGTGCCGATTGATGTTTGGTTGCGCGGCCCTTTACGGGATTGGGCGGAAGCATTACTGGATGAAACCCGATTGAAAAATGAAGGTTTTTTTCACCCAGCCCCTATTAGGCAAAAATGGTTGGAACATCTGTCAGGACAACGAAATTGGCAATATTATTTGTGGGATACACTGATGTTCCAATCGTGGCTGGAAAGCCAATAATTTTTAACGTTATCAAATTAAATAATTATGCACACAAGAAAAATTTCTGTTATTGGACTTGGTTACGTTGGTTTGCCGGTTGCTGTTGCCTTCGGTAAGGAGGCCAGAACGATTGGCTTTGATGTGAATGAAGCACGACTTGCTGAGTTACGTGGCGGAGTTGATCGTACCAATGAAGTGGTTGCTATGGATTTGGCGCTTACTGATATCGTGTTTACTTCTGATACCAGACTGCTTGCCGAGGCGGATTTTCATATCGTTGCAGTACCTACACCTGTGAATGATGCACATCAACCAGTCCTGACGCCCGTTGAGCGTGCATCGGAGAGCGTTGGTTACGCACTTAAGAAGGGTGACATCGTGGTCTATGAGTCTACGGTTTATCCTGGTGTGACTGAAGATTTTTGTGTGCCTATTCTGGAACGAATATCTGGCCTTAAGTGTGGGGATGATTTTACCGTTGGTTATAGTCCTGAGCGGATCAATCCGGGGGACAAGGAACATACGTTTACTAAAATCACTAAGGTGGTCTCCGGGCAGGATGCGGCGACGCTTAATGTAGTGGCTGCCGTATATGAATCCGTCGTCACAGCAGGTGTTTATAGAGCAGCAACGATTAAGGTCGCTGAAGCCGCCAAGGTCATTGAAAATACCCAGCGCGATTTAAATATTGCCTTGATGAATGAGTTGTCTTTGATTTTTGATCGGATGGGGATAGACACGAATAGCGTGCTGGAAGCTGCCGGCACCAAGTGGAATTTTCTCAAGTTTAAACCAGGACTGGTAGGCGGTCATTGTATTGGTGTTGATCCCTATTATCTGACCCACAAGGCGGAGATGCTGGGTTACCATTCGCAGGTTATTCTTGCCGGACGGCGCATTAATGACGGCATGGGTGCTTATATTGGTCAACAGACTATAAGGCAATTGATTCATGCCGGACATGATGTGGGCAAATGCACGGTAACGGTGTTAGGTTTGACTTTTAAAGAAAATTGCCCTGATTTGCGTAACTCCAAGGTGATTGATGTCATTCGCGAATTGCAGTCATTCGGTCTTGCTGTACAAGTTTGTGACCCTGAGGCGGATGCGCATGAGGCGGTAATCGAATATGGCATACAATTAATACCGATGAATCAGCTACAACCTTCGGAGGCTTTGGTAGTCGCAGTCGCGCATAAAGACTTTGTCGAGCTTGGTACGGCAGATTATCTCGGTATGCTGAAACAGAACCCGGTTGTGATTGATGTGAAAGGTATTTGTAATCAGGAGGCTTTTGATGCCGCCAGTATTCGGCTTTGGCGGCTGTGAGAAATAACTCGATGAATGCGTATAAAATAGTACAGCAAGAACTGCGTGATAATCCAAAAATATGGTTGATTACTGGCGTTGCTGGTTTCATAGGCTCCAATTTACTGGAGGCATTGCTTAAACTGGATCAACAGGTTATCGGATTGGATAATTTCGAAACGGGTTTCAAGAAAAATCTGGAGTCGGTTCGGGAGTTGGTACAGCCGGCACAATGGAATAGATTTAACTTTTATGAAGGCGACATCCGTGACTTGGAATCTTGTAACAAGGCTGTCGCAGGCGTTGATTATGTGCTGCATGAGGCTGCGCTGGGTAGCGTACCTCGTTCTTTGGAAAATCCGATCCGCACTAATGAGACGAATATCTCAGGTTATTTGAACATGCTGACGGCCAGTCGCGATGCCAATATTAAACGTTTTGTTTATGCCGCATCGAGTTCTACCTACGGTGATCATCCCGGTTTACCTAAAGTTGAAGATATTATTGGGAAACCATTATCACCTTACGCCGTCACGAAATATGTAAATGAACTCTATGCGGATGTATTTGGGCGTTGCTATGGTCTGGAGTCAATTGGCTTACGTTATTTTAATGTATTTGGTCCACGTCAAGATCCTGATGGCGCTTATGCAGCCGTGATTCCAAAATGGTACGGTGCG
>Ga0208102_1000191_pt1 | contig 27305 bp, 45 predicted proteins | sample CryBogmetaGMA17M_FD_184549 | JGI IMG/M metagenome (GOLD analysis project Ga0208102, IMG submission 184549) | Freshwater microbial communities from Crystal Bog, Wisconsin, USA - MA17M (SPAdes) | ecosystem: Environmental > Aquatic > Freshwater > Lake | place: Crystal Bog, Wisconsin, USA...
GATCTGTAGTTAGTGTTTCTTTCATTGATAATATTTTTATTTTTAGCATAATACGTTTTGCTATATCCTTTTATTTCTTCTTTATGTTCTTTGCGATATTCGGTATATATTTCTTTTGTACAGATTTTACAAGTAGATTTTAATCCGTATTTACCTTTCTTTTCCTTTCCATATTCTAAAAAACTTTTTTCGCAATTACATTTTGTACAGATTTTTGTATTGATTTCTTGATTGTTATTCATAAGTATTTGATAGCGGGACAGACTGCGTTATTCCAGTTTGGGTGTTCTTACCACTCTAACCGCTACTATTATTTATCTTTTTTTATAAAATATAATATTTATTTTATTGACAGATATCAATAAATTTGACATACTTCATCCATGTTAAACCAATTTAGACTAATCCAAGACTCGGACGATGGCTGCTCCGTATATGAATGCCTCTCATGTAAAAATATATGGGAAGTTAGATGTATTGGTATAACATTCTGCTCCTATTGCGTTACAAAATTTATTTCCGAACTCGTCGTCTGGAATCAAGATAAAAAATATACCAAACTCCACCATATCAATATAGCAAATAAAAATACAATACTCCCAACTTGGAATATCTATGAAAAAACTAATTGGAACCTAGACGAAATAGTAGAAGGAGATGATGATTGGATAAAAATACTCTCAATCTATGGTAATGCAAAATTCGCTCGCAATAACCTACAATTCTATCGCAAAAAAGAACTCAATAATCCTGAAAAAAATATCACCATTACTTATAAAATAGAAATTATCCCTAGAAAAATATAATATAATGACATCACAAGAATTATCCCTCGTAAAACAACTCAATAAATTAAAATCAAATTACTATACAAAACAATACCCCTATACCATCCCTTCTAAATCAAAACAAAAATCAATCGAACTAGAATATAAAATCCTTCTCCATAACTTACAAAATATCTGCTCCCATAAAACTATATTCCAAACTAAACAATATATAGAATGTCAACATACTCCTAAAATAATATCTTATATCATACATCCAGTAACAAGACTATGTAAACTATGCGCTAAATTAGAATATAATAACTCTTCAGAACATTCATCTATCATTGTCCCTGTAAATCATAGAGAACTTCCTTTTATTGTTAACCCTTCTATTCACTATATATTCAATACCCTTACTAATAAACCTTTCACTATCCCTCATGGTAACTTCTCCCATAAACTAAAATATCATAAACTCCTCCATATCTAATCACTTTTTCTCCACATTCCCATATATACTATAAAATATTACAAACTTATATACCAATTCTTATAGAATAATACCTATAAATATTGTGAATTTTATAAAACTCCAAATCACAATCCTCAGAGGTAAAAAAACAAAATCACCCTAGAAGAATTTATGAAAAAATATATCGCACTACATAACATCCATATCAATGAACCTGATTACAAATTCTATAATAAACATAAATGCCTCTATACTAAACAAAAACAATCCGTAAATCAAATACATAAAAATTGGGTCATACCTCTCATCATAAGAGATCATATCAATCTTCCAGAATATTCTAATAAATTTATCCCTTACCTCGATAAAAAATACCTAGAATTTATCCTAGATTCCTTTGTCTCTATCAATATCGCTAAATCATTTATCAATCATCGTATTAAACTCTCAATTGTTAAACCTACTTCCTCTCCTATGTATTCTTAAAATCACTCCAAAACCTTTAAGAATCGGTTATAATACCCAAAACAGTAGGTGTTTCCATACAAATTTTATTTTTTTTTTTTACTTTTTCCCGCGCATGTAACACATCTGTAAGTTGATATCTATACTATAATTATCATATATATGACATTTAAACCGATTCTGAAGGTTTTGAAGGTTTTAATTTGGTTTTGGAACACCTCTTCTTTGGGGTTGTATAGGGTCTAGGAATGGTTTGGGATATTTTTATGGGATGGAATAGGTTTTGATGGGTTGCAAGTGGTTTAAGGGCATTCTCATAGAGATATAAACAAATGGTTTGCAAAGATTCAAAGTGGTGATATAGTGATGGGATGAATATTGATACAGTGGAGACTACTATAATGGAGAAGGTGGAGAGGATTGATGGGATAATGAGGAAGTTTATAGAATTGGGTAAAGAGAGTGGTGGGGATTATGAGGAAGAGATAGATGATTTGTTAGAAATTAGATATAGGTATAGTGTATGTAAGGATAGGGTGGAGGATATTAAGGTATTGAGGGAGTAATTATTTGAAGTATATGAGTATGAATAGGTAGAAAAAAGGTAGTTTTGTAAGTAGTTGATTATGAGGGAATAAAAATATTTGTTTCTAGATGAAATTTTAATAAAAAGATAAAAAAAACATGGTTGAAAATTTTAGGAATTATGGTAAGGTATAAGGAATTATGAATACAGAACAAAATGGCAGTTATGATGAGGGTGGGTATAGTAGTGAGTATGATAGTGCTATGCGATATTTAGAGGACAGGGTTAAAGATTTGGAAGATGGGATAGGGATAGCATTTATTAAGGGGATTGATTTAGATGAGGCGTATATTAAGTCTGATTTGGCGAGGAGTTTGAGGGTTGCTATTGGTATATTGGGTAGTAACAATTAATATGGGTAATTTTGTGTCGGTTTTGGAGTTTAATTATTACAAAACCGGCACTATTTTTTTAATTAGTTTATTTTAGTTTTGAGAGGAGAAAATTTAATTTCGTCCTAGGGAATATTTTGAAAATTTGACCTTTTTTTCTCTACATTTAATATAGATAACAATAATAGATTATAGATAATAATGATATATATATTAATAGGTTTATGGGTATTAGTGATGGTATTATGGTTTTTGTATAAGGTAATTAAGGTATTTATGGTATCGTTTATAATGATGAGTATAATGATTATGGGGTGGGTAATATTTCGATTAATCAGCGGGATATTTCGATAAAAGGTAATTTTAATTTTGAGAGGTAAAAAGTTTATTTTCTTCTAGGGGTAAACTTTTAAATTTAGTTATGAATAATATACAAGCGAAGCAACTATTAATAAGGGTATATGGGATTGATTATAGTGATGAGGATATAGATGAATTGAAGTTATTGAGTGATGAAGAGTTTGAGGCATTGAATAATTTTGTAAATGGTAGGAGTTATAATCCGAAATATTTAAATATTATAGATAGTTACCGGCGAAGTGATTAGAAATTGTTCAAAAGGATGTAAAGTTTCGATAATATTCTTTGGAAGAAATATTTTGATGGGTTACAAATTTTGAAGTGGAATGGATAAGTATAAGTAGAATGAAAAAAACTACATTACAGACAGAGGCAAAGAAACTGAAAGGGATAATTGATATATTATTAGAGGATGATGGTATGGAAGATCACAGGGCATTTATGGGTAGCAGGGAGGATATGAAGGATAAACCTACTGATGATAATACACATAGGATACAAACTGACATATTAAATTATGTTCATAGTAAGATAGGGATGACAGAGACAGTTGAGGATGAGTATAAATTTTTAAGAGTTATGTTGAGATTGGTTAAGATAGAGAAGGATGAGGCTAAGAGAGTAGTAATGGTTAAATTGATTCGTGAGAGTTTGGAGACATTATTTCAAGATTCGAAGATATCTGATATGATAAATATTAGTTAATTTATTATAATAGTATATAGAAGTTTAAGAACCGGCAATGTTTTTTTAATATTGCTGGTTTTTGTTTTTGAGAGGTAGAACTTTTATTTTCTTCTAGGGATTATTTTAATTTATCGTCCAAAAAAACACGATTTTTTTCTTTAGAATATAGTATAGGATATAAAAATATTATCTATGTTATAAAATTATATTATTGACAAACTGGATAATTTTATGATAAACTGAAATGATTATCAAATTTTTCGAGAGATATGTATAAGTTTGATGTATGATAATCGGCTAGTGGATTACTCCCTTCGATGTTTAAAAGATATCAAAAAATTGTAATTATTGCAAGGAAAATCTTATAAAAGAAATTATTTTGCATATTTACAAACCTTTGAATAGTTCAGAACAGGCAATAATGGAACCAGAATGGCGTTAGAATCGTTTTTAAAGGTTTCTAGTGGTTTGATACGGTTTTGAGGTTAAAAGAACATATAGACAGTTTAGCACGTTACTCTTTCAAAGATTTTTAAATATACAGAAGGAGCATAATCCAGTTAACAATTTTAAAAACTACAAAAGTAATAAAACAATCTAAAAGGTTTAAATAATTTCAATAGGTCTGCTCCTTTCAGTCGCATTATAAGAATTATTTTTTATGACGCTGCGCTGGCTCCTTTTAAATTTTTTTTGATGTTCCTCTGATCATTCTTATATTTTTAATATTTTTTATCATAATTGAAATATTAAAAACTATTTAAAAAAAGATAGCATTTAACGTAATCAAAAGAAATTCAGGTACAACATTAAAAGGAGCCAGCGCAGCGTCATAAAAAATAATTCTTATAATGCGACTGAAAGGAGCAGACCTATTGAAATGTTTAAAACAGAAATCGTTAAAAATTTTTAAAACGTTCAAGAGAGTTTTTATCATATCTTAGGTGATTACTGAAAGATTTAAGAGGAAATATCTATAAATGTCTTATTTTAAGTTAGTTATAGATATTTTTCTAACTGTAAAGGTATACAACTACCAGTCATAATATAAGACAAGACTTTGTATGTATGTTTTAATCTTTAAATTGTCATTATGCACATTTGTACCTCTTAGGTATATACGGTATAAATGTACATAATTTTAAAGAGTTGGATATAGTAACGTGCTAAATTGTCATTATGCACATTTTATAATTATTTTCAGATTATTATATAAAAATGTGCATATTTTATATAAAATACGTTAAATATAATAAGAACGATGAAAAATAACAATGAAATTTTAGAAAGTAATATTGATGAATGCAATCAACTTGTAATAACTGGTATTGAGGGATCTGTTAAATCAAGATCGACGATAGAATATTTAAAAAAGAAATATTGTGATAACGGAAAAATAGTAGTTCTTTGTTACAAAAGTTATTCAATGGCATCTGAGAAGCAAAATGAATATAAAAATGAATATGGATTCACTGATAATGAAATTCCGATTATGGCTGGTTCAAAGGATAAAAAAGGAACATATACAGAATATCATACAAATCCAGAGAATCCTAATATAGTACCATTAGAAGCGAAGATAATTATAGTGACGCAGAAATTTCTTAATATGTGTTATTATAAACATCTTGAATTTATAACCGGAAATTTTTATACAAATGTTGCATGTGTAGTATCTGATGAAGTGGATTTCCTACAAATTGTTTCACCGAATGCACAATATGAAGCAGAACGTTTTGTTATATCTAACTTTTTTAAAGGTAATTTAAAAGTAAATGAAAAAATGTTTGAAGATTGGTTTAAACATAATAGATGCGCGGAAGATAGATTAGCGGCAATGAAAGATAGATTTGGATATCCTATTTCCCATTGGATAAATGATTTAAAGTATCGTGAGATTAAAGTAATAATTTTAACTAGTGAAAAGTTACCAACATTAACATTAAAAACAATTGGATTTAATATTTGCGAACTTAATTTTGATTTTGATTTTTCAACGCACATTATTAAAACTTTTCCATGTTCTCTTAATACATTATTTTTTGATAGGATTAATGAAGAAAATAAATGGAATGATATTAATACTCCTGAATTAAATTTTAAATATATTATTTCAGATAGATATGAAAATTCTAACACTCCATTAAATGATTTACAAATAATTAATCATTCAAGTGTAAGAGGGTCGAATATATTAGCAGGAAACATTATATTAACGCTTCTTTCTAGTATACCTGATTCTGCAATTGATTTAGTTAAAAAGGTTTTAAATTATTATGATGCTAATGACAAATATAATTTTGAATTTGTTAAAAAAATGTTTTATAGAGATAGACTTATGCAAGCGGTAGGTCGTTCTATCGGTCCAAGAGGAATATGGAAAGGTATTAATGAAACATATCTTTATATTCATTTTGATCTTTATAAATTATTAAAACATATAAAAACAGATACTGAATTTAATTTTCCATATACAATAGAAGAATGGGAAATTGAAAATCCAGTAATTCAAGAACTGTTACAAAATGTTTCATTAGATATGGTAAAGGTTAATAATAATAAATATTTAACTACAGTATCTAATAAACAAAAACAACAAATAGAGAATGAATTAAAATATAAAGAATTATTTGAAATTAAAGAAGGATCAAGAGTAACATATGAAGAAGTTAAATTATCATTAGGAACTAATTGTCACCCAAAATCAGTTGGAGAATATTTTGGATGTGAAAGTAAAAAAACTACTACATTAATAAACGGAAAAATGGTAGCATATAGATACATCAAAAATTTATCTTTAAAATCCATTAAAAAAATCAAATGAAAACATTAACAGGAGTAATATATAAGATAACGAATGCAGTTAACAGGAAGGTTTATATAGGAAACGATTGAGTAATTTATCGTTCAAAAAAACACGATTTTTTTCTTCAGACTCATCTATACTACAATTTTCATGTCTATATAAAACTTCAAAAACCCTGATTTTTTTCTCTGTAACATCTATACTACAATTTTATAATATAGATTTTAAATGAATTATTTTATTGACAAAGTGGATATTTTTATGGTAAACTTAGTAAAAAAGAAAAATTTCGAGTGATGGGTACAGGTTCGGTGTATAATAGAAGTCTAGGTTGATATCCCCTCTTGATGATTAAAGAGTATCAAAAACCGGCATTGAAAGCAATAACTAAATTAATTATTTTCAGTATTGACAAAGTGTTATAGATTTTATATTCTGTTAGTGGTGGGAAAGGTGGCGACGAAAAAAATAAAAATGTACGGATGGTCTGTATAATATTCGGATAGGTAATATTTCCTTCGATGATTAAAGAGTATCAAAAACCGGCATTGAAAGCAACAACTAAATTAATTATTTTTAGTATTGACAAACTGGATAATTTTATGATAATATTAGTAAACGTTAAAATTTTCAAGGTATCAGTATAAGTTTGCTGTATGATACAAGGCTAGGTTGATATCCCCTCTTCATGTTTAGAATATATCAAAAACTTGTAACGATTGCAAGATATTTCTTATAAAAAGATAAATTTGCAAGTTCACATATCTTTGATGTAATTTTCATGGCATCCTTTTCACTGAGAATGCCCGTAGAATCGTTTTTAATGTTTTCCAGTGATTTGATAGTGATTTGGTATTTGGAAGCGTTTGAAGATTTTAAAAATAATTCTTGCGTGTATTTGGGTTTTGATATAGATTGGATGGATGAAAATGACATTAGAAGATTATCTGGAATTAAAATCGGATATTAAAGCGGTTTCAGAGGCGACAGGATTAGAAATCTGTTCTGAAGGTAAAACTGGATTAATGAGAATGCATTTATTACATTGTATTGTGAATCAGGATAGGGCGTATTAGATATGTTTATACAAGTTATTAAAAAATCATGAAATATGATGAAGAAATTCAATAAAAATAGTTATTGACATTAACGAAGTTTATGATAAGATAGATTTAGGTTAGTTCTTGTACCTTTGGGATTATCTTGATGAATAGTAGGTGATGTTCACTGATTCATTATAAAAGGGATAGTTCTAGTGATACGAAGTTAGAGATTAAGCAAGGTTGTGTTTTCAATAGGGAGAACGTAATCGACCTTAATTAAACTACTTACAAAAACGTTTATTGTATCAAGTGATGCTTTAGCTTAGGAGCTTATAGTCCCTAATGGTCATAAAAACCATAAGTTGAATAATCTCCACTTGATTGTGGATTTTTAGAACATGAAAAATAAACAGACATATTTTTCAATACTTTATGGAACTATGATGATAAACATCCTTCATTTGTTGGCGGTTATTGGAAAAGAGTTTTATCATATACTGGGCGAGATTATTGTTATTTGTATGATAAAGGTTTGGATGATACGCATATTGCAACGGCATTGAGAAAAATTAAAAATGAATTGGAAAAAGAAATTTCAAAATAAATCTTGCTAAAACTAAATTTATAATATAGATTCTAAACATGAACACAGCACTAATTCAAAAAAGCGGTAATTCAAAGATTGGTAAAGTTCCGGTTACAATTTCGTCTAAAGCGAGTTGTCCAAAAAGTTGCCCATTAAATTCAAAAAATGGAGGTGGATGTTATGCAGAAAGTGGTCCACAAAATTTACATTGGAATAATGTTTCTAATGGAATAATGGGAATGGAATACGATACTTTTGTAAAGGCAATTGCAAAACTTCCTAAAGATCAATTTTTCAGGCATAATGTTTCTGGTGATTTGTATGGTGATGGATTGAATATTGATAAAGGTAAACTTGTTAAATTAGTATTGGCAAGTAAAGGTAAGAAAGGTTATACATATTCACACTATACGAATAACAAAAAGAATTTAGAAGCGATTGCATTTGCTAATAAGAATGGGTTTACTATTAATTTATCTGGCAATAGTATTTCTCATGCTAATGAATTAGTAGGAAAAGGTTCACCAGTTGTTTGTGTTGTTGATAGTGATTATCAACGTAAGTATGTTAAAAAAGGTGGTGCATGGTTAGAAACTGAAAAGGAATACAAAGAACGTATTGCATTAAAGGAAACTAAAATTGCTAAAGGTAATAGGTTAGTAATTTGCCCTGCTACTTATAGAGATAATGTTACTTGTAATACTTGTAGGTTATGCCAAAAATCAAATAGAAGTTCAATTATTGCTTTCCCTGCTCATGGTACTCAAATTAAAAAAGCAAATGTAATAACAAATAAGTGAGTGAATTTTAGGGTTGTAAGGTAACTGATTTATCTTACAACCCTAAATAAACATTGACAAACTAATAAATTTAGTATAGATTATATAGATAGAAAGAACTAAAATATGGTAACAGAAACAAATTCAGTAAGAACAAACTTTTCAGATACGATAAACGAATTACAAAGATCATACAACTTTTTTATTGATTATTTCAAATTGGATAAAGCATTATTTGGGAATACTATTATAACTATTCAAAGTTCAGGAAGGAGAAATGCATCAAGTTGGCTATCTAAAAGTAATTGGATTAATGATAAGAATGAAACAAAGTCAGAAGTTAATATTAGTGCAGATTATTTAGATAGAGGTGTTAATGAGATACTAGGAACATTATTACATGAGATAGCACATCTAAAGAATTATATTAAAGGAATAGAAGATTGTACTGTAAGCGGGTATCATAATAAGTATTTTCAGAAATCCGCTATTGAAGTAGGTTTAGTAGTTGAAAAATTAGAAATTGGTAACAAAGGTTGGAATAAAACATCATTAGGGGTAGAATCAATTAAAGCGATTGAACTATTACAACCTAATAAAGAGGTATACAAGTTTAATAGAGTTAGCGTAAAAGGTACAGGCGAAACAAGTAAAAAGTATCTAGCAGTTTTTATTGATGTAGATTATAAAGATACATTAGATTCTCTTTGTAAACATCTTAATCTAAATAAAAAACAAGTAGTTCAAGTTTTATTAGATGATAAGTTCGTAGCAGAAAATTTGTAAGTTTGTAATTGACATTTAACAGGAATAATATACATTTTAAAAATATGAGAGAAGATCTACTAGACAACGTTTCGGAAATTGTTGAAGAAGTTATAGAATTGCTTCGAGAAATTCCAGTAAGAAATAAAGCAGAACTAAAAACCGTAATTGAAAAGATTGCTGAAGAAATTGAAAACATTGATACTAATGAAATTTTCGAGGAACTTCAAACATCAGATGAAGAAGAGTAAACTATGAAAAAAAATAATCTTAATAGAGTTGAAATTAATACTAAGAATGGACAATTATTCTACTTAGTCAACCCTAATGTAAGCGATGAAGCAGTTTGCAAGCATTCTGAATGTATCTTTAATAGTATTTGCCCGGATGAGATAACAGACATAGATAACGTAATTAGAAATCAAGCAATTAATAAATCACTTATTCCATTAACACCTAATACAACACTATCAATTACCAGCGAAAAGGGTACAAACGTTTATATTATGAAATGTGGAAATGGTAACTTTAAACCCCTTAAACAAATAATTAATAAATCCCTTGAAATTCTGGATGAAATAGAAACAATTTTGTAACAAAAATCATTCTAAATAATCCAATCTTTCAAAGTTCATAAAGATTGGATTATTTAGTAACTTCATAGAATATTAGAATTGGTACGGAATGTCAATAAAATTTTAATAGTAGTATATTTTTATAAATGTACAGGTTCGATGTATAATTCAAGGCTAGGTTAATATCCCCTCTTCATGTTTAAAAGAATATCAAAAATGGGTACGAATTACAAGATAAAAATAAAAAAAGATTTATTTGACATGAAGGTTATATTTTTGTAGAGTATGCGAACTATGAAAACTCAAGATTTGGTTGAAACTTTATATAAGGCAGTGAACGCAATTGAAAATCCTAGCGTTTATTCAGATGATGAAAGAACTATTTTCATTCAGAATTTAATTCAAATGGCAAGAGATATTGATGAAAATTACGAATTGTGCCAATTTTAATATTTTTGAAAATAAATCTTGCCAATTAAAAAAATTTAGTATAGATTACACACAGATAGAAACAACGATATTTAAAAGACCGAAATTAAAAAATAATAATTGACAGTTTAAAATCAACCTGATACATTTTCAACACTATGATTACTAAAGACACAGAAAATAATATTACTCGAATTGGAAACATTACTGGTGATGTGGGATTTAAGATCAAGGCATCTTCCAAGGCGTTTAAAATTCTTTCTAGTCAACTCTATTCTAATAAAATTAAAGCGGTTGTAAGAGAATACTCAACGAATGCTATTGATTCTCATATTCAAGCAGGAAAAAGTGATATTCCGTTTCATATTCATCTTCCTAATAAACTTGAACCGTTTTTGCTTATTCAAGATTATGGTGTGGGAATTAGTCATGAGGATATTTATGAAATTTACACAACATATTTCTTATCGACTAAAGAAAATACTAATGAACAGAGTGGGTGTTTAGGCATTGGTTGCAAGGCTTTTTTTGCATATTCTGATAGTTGCTTGATTACTTCTATTTTCAATGGAGTAAAAAGGGTTTATAATGCGTACTTCAACGAAAGTGATACGCCTACTATTGCATTAATGTCCACCGAAAATACGAATAATTGCAATGGAGTAAGTATTCAAATTCCAGTTAACGAAGTAGATTTTCAAACTTTTGCTAATGAAACAAAAATCATTTGTCGTTTCTTTAAAGTAAAACCGACTATTACTGGTGGTTTAATTGATTGGAATACTGATAAGGTTACATTCTCCGGTGAAAATTGGGAATCATACGAAAGTTTAGATCATGGTAAAGGTTATGTTATTCAAGGGCAAATTTGTTATCCTATTGAGCCTTATCAACTAAGTTATGAACATCGTGAAATTTTCAATCATGCTGGATTGGTTATTTATGCAGATATGGGCGATGTATCATTTACTCCTTCAAGAGAATCCCTTTCTTATGATGAAGCAACTAAGGCATGGTTGAATACTAAGATGTCTTTTATTGCTAAAGACTTTGGAGATAAACTAGCAAAGTCTATTTTGGATAAGGATAATATCTATGATGCAATGAAAGCAGTTAATCTTATTCAAACTAAGTTTACATTTCTTAAGAGTCTTAGCAATAGTTTAGTCTATATTTGGAATGGTATTGATATTAGTTCTCCTATACGGTTATTGAATAATGAAACTGTTGGAATGGCTATTACTCATTATTATCGTAGTTATGGTCGTAGTAAAATTAAGAGTAGCAATAATATTAGTTTCAAAGGTAAGTGGTTTAATGAGGATTTAACTCGTGGAGGAGAAGGAAGGGTTAAGACTTATGTAAAATCCTTATCAAGTTATAATAGTGATAATGATGGAGCAATGTATTTTAGTAAACAAGCGTATGATGCTTTAATTGCATTTGGTATTCCAGTTGATGCCTTTACTTCTACTTCAAGTTTGCCACAACCAATTCGTAATAGTTCTAATTCTAATAGTGTTAAATTACTTCCAACTGAATTAAAGATAAATACATTAGATCGTGATAAAACTTATAATCCTTACAAGTGGAAGAAGGTATCTTGTGATGAAAATGATATTCCTAAGTTTTATATCATCCAGAAATCTACTTATGATTTTAGTTTTAATATTAAGTCTGATAAATTGATTCATAGTATTTATCAGATTGATGAATTAGTTAATATTCTTAAAGGTTTGGGATATACGGCAAGTGATATTACTATGGTATCATCTAAAAACGAACAAAGGATTATTGATAATGGTTCTATTAATTTTCAAACTTTTCTAACTGATTATTTGGATAATACATTAACTTATATTGAAAGTGATATTATTAATGTTCGCAAGTTTTGTAGTAGTTTTCATTATCGTGCTTTACAACTTGATTCTTTTTGGAATAAACTTTCTAATGAACATCCAGTTAAAGCGTTTGTAAAAGAAGTAGTTGATTGTAGTGATCGTGTTAATAAACTTCCTAAGATTATTGATTATATGAAAATTAGTGATGTTAATACTAATGAGATTGAACTTATTAGCGATTGTCCTATTATGAATCTAGCAATGAGTAAAATCACTGAATGGGAATCGTGTGATATTGTAAAACTTTTGGTTGAGCTTGAGAAAAAAGAATTAGCATTAGAGTTGGAATTAGCGTATTAAATTGTAATTGGAAAGGGAATGGAATGTTAGAATAAACTTCATTCCATTCCCTTTTCTAAAAAAACTTAAAATAAAATTGACATTGAGGTAGAAATAAAGTAAGATTCAAACACTATGAAAAACAAAATTGTTGGTATCACTATAACGGGTTCAGGAAATATTAGCGCGATTGTCGATTCGAAATCATTCACAGTCAATAAATCGCATCAAAATTATGATAAAATTATTAATGCGATTATAATTAAAGATTTTGATTTGATGGTAGATTTGATTGATTTGGTTAGCACTGTTAAATCTTATGTTGCAGAATCTAATCGTGTTAACATTGTGGATGGAGCAATTACGTTTGATGGAGTAGTAATTCATAACAGTTTGACTGATCGTATTCTTCAATTTATCAACGAAGGTTTGCCAGTAGAACCGTTGATTAAGTTTTTTGAGAATCTTATGGAAAATCCTTCATTTCGTGCAGTAAATGAACTCTATAAATTTTTAGAAGTCGGTTCACTACCATTAACTGAGGATGGATTCTTCCTTGCATACAAAAATGTTCGAAGCAATTTTACGGATATTTACACTGGAACATTTGACAATTCAATTGGAAAGGTTTGTAAGATGCCAAGGAATATGGTAAATGAGGATTCTAATCAAACTTGTTCTGATGGTTTGCATGTTTGTTCATTAGCATATTTACCTAACTTTAGTAATGCTGATGGACATACTGTAATTGTTAAAGTTAATCCTAAAGATGTCGTTTCCGTGCCGATTGATTATTCTAATACTAAACTCCGTTGTTGTGAGTACGAAGTAATTGCAGAATGTTTTGAAGATTGGAAACAAAAGATTGCTGATGGAGAAAAAGTATTGGATAAGCCTTTGTATTCTTCTAATGGTGGTGAATATGGTATTAAACCAAGTGGTCAAAAGTTTTATAATGTTCGCAATGAAAAGGGGCATTTTGTTAAGCGTGGTACGGAGTCAGAGGACAATTGCGATGGATGTTTTGGTTGTGATTGTGGTTGTGGTGACGAAGATTAAAAATTCATAGTAAGAATGGCGTGTAATAACTAGTCGTTAATAATATAAAGATTTATTATAAAATATCTAGTTTTATTTACAAATTATGTTAAATAATAATATATGAAGTTATCTACATGGGCAAAAATAAACGGTTTAGATTATCAGACTGCTTGGCATTTGTTTAAAAATGGAAACTTACCTGTTAAGGCAATCCAGTTGAAAACTGGTACAATTTTAATTAAAGAGGATCAACCAATGGTTGATGATAAAACGGTTTTATACTGTAGAGTGAGTAATCACTCAAGAAAAAAAGAACTTGAATATCAAGTTGATAGATGTAACCAGTTTTGTTTATCTAATGGTTGGAGTATTAATTCAACTTATAAAGAGATTGCATCAGGAATGAATGATAATAGAAAGGTTTTATGGAAGATGTTATCATCTAAACCAACAAGAATTGTTGTAGAAAACAAAGATAGGTTAACTCGTTTTGGATTCCTTTATCTGAAAAAACTTTTAAAAGAACAAAATTGTGATATAATAGTTATAAATGAAACTCAAGAAGATGATAAAGATTTATTGAAGGACTTAACTTCAGTTATTTATTCTTTTTGTGCTAGATTATATGGAATGCGTAGAGCTAAAAATAAAACAGATAAATGTAAATTGATAATTTCAGAAAACTAAAATGAATAGAATTCGAACATCAAAACATACAATTAAATTCTCTAATACTAATAAAATAGAGAATATAGATGCTTTATTGTTTGAATACCAAAGATGCGCTACGCATCTCGTAAATCATATCTGGAATAATGGATTCTCTTATACTGATTCTAAAGGAGAAATTAAGTTGTTTAAAGTTAGTGATAATTTGTTAGAATGTCCTTCAATGCTAACTAGTAATGTAATTGCTGAATCAGGATTACAAACCTTCCTAACAGGAAGATTGCTTAAATGCTGTTTAACTCAAATAGCGGGAATGATGAAAGCATCAACTGAAAAGCAAAGAAAACGTCTTTTCATTCTCCGAAAGGAGAAAAACAAAGGGACTCCAAGAACTAAACGTAAACAGTTTATTAAAAAACTTAAATGTAATATACCACAAAAACCTAATTGTGAGAATATTAAAATGGAATTAAATTCCATCTGTGCTACAGCACAGGATCAGAAAGAAGATAAGCATTTTGATTCTTTTATTAGATTAACTTCTATAACAACTTCTAAATGGGATATTAAGATACCTATTCAGCATCATCGACACTCTTTAAAGCTCAAGGAGCAAGGAAAGAGGTTAAATTCCTTCCTTATAGGAAGGGAAAACGTAGAGATTCGATGGGAATTGAATGAGGTAGAAAAGAAAACTGAAGGAGGATCATTAGGGATGGATCAAGGAATAACGGATTTAGTTGCTTTAAGTGATGGGACATTCACTATGAAAGCGGATCATAATAAGCATAGTCAATCCTCTATAATGAAGAAGGCTTGTAGATGTAAGAAAGGATCTAAAGGTTTTAAACGTGCTAAAGAGCACCAAAAGAATTTTGTTAACCAGAGCATTAATGCTCTGGATTTAAGTAACATAAAAGAAGTTAAGTTAGAAAAGATATGGAATATAGGGTATAAGAACCCTAGAACTCGATATTTAGCGACTTGGCAGAACACACTCATCGAAGATAAGATACAAAAAAAGTGCGGGGATGAAGGCGTGAGGTTCACCCTTAATTCCTGTACGTATCGAAGTCAGAGATGTTCAATTCCAGAGTGTGGATATGTAAATAAACAAAATCGGAAAGGGAAGAAGTTCGTATGTTTGCATTGCGGTAACGCAATGGATTCAGATACGAATGGTGCTAGGAACAATGATGAACCTAATCTTCCTGAAGTCCCGTATAGTTTAAGACGGCTGAATTTAAATCGTACAAAAGAAGGTTTCTTTTGGAAAGTGGATGGCTTTTTTGATTCAGTAGGTAGGAGCTTACAGTCCCTACTTCATGTCGAAGATAAATAAAACACTATATTTTATCTAACTGTTGTTTGAAATAAATCTACAACACGCCATTTTATTTTCTTGCAATAATTCAAACATTTTGTTACCTTTTAACTATGGAAACTGAAACATCGGATATTTTATTGAATTCTTACATTGAGCATTTAGAGGAAAAATCTGGTATTTCTTTAGATGCGTTGGAAGAACTTTTAAGTAATGCGCGAAATTTTGATGCTGATCCTGAACCTTACTATTAAATATTTTGAAATTTGAAAGGATTGTAGAAATATCATATAGTTTAAAACCAATTGAAATAGATTATAGATGTTTTCATTTGACATTTGCATTAAAAAATAGGAAGATAATTTCAATTGGGATGAATAACTGCAAAAAAACTCATCCTAAGAACAGATTTTTAAACCATATTGATCCAGTTACAAAAGAGCATTATGGTAGCAATTCCCATATACATAGTGAATTGGATTGTATTTTAAAGTTAAGAAAAACTGATTGTAGGGATTTGACTTTTGTTAATATTAGAATTGATAATAATGGATTGTTAAACTTATCAAAACCTTGTAGGGGATGTAATAGTTTATTAAAGCAAGTTGGATTTAAACGATTATATTATTCGACTGGTAAAGGAAATTTTGAAGAATTTTAAAAAATGAAATCTAAAGCATATTCTAATTATCGTGAAAACTGCGCTATACATTTGGAAAGTTTGCAATTGATTTTAGATGATTCAAATATTTCAAAAAAGGAAAAACATATAGCAATTAAAAATACAAAAAAACAATTAGAAAAAGATTTGGAAAATATTTATAAAATTCTTCTTGCGTGAATTAAAATTTTACTATAGATTATAAACATGATAACAATTAAAGATTACAATTTAACTGAACTGATCCAGAATGCGAAACACGGTTATCTTCCATCGCAAGAGATCATTGTATCACTTCTGGAATATCTTGTGAAACTGGAAGATGATTTTGAAGATTTAACTACAAATTATGATGCACTTCAAGGTATTCTGGAAGGAGAACGAGAAGAAAATTCAATTCTAAAATAACAAAATAAAGTTCTGGACAAATTCTACTCTATATGATAACTTTAAACCATGAAAAACGTTACGAGTAAGAAGCATATCAATTAGGATTAAAACAAAATAAGAAATAATTTGACATTTCCATTAAAATTTAGTAATCTCTAAACACTATGAAAAAAGAAACAGTTTTGGTTTTAAAATCCGTTAATGCAGATTTAACTTCTTATAATGGATTTAAATGGAAAGAAAATGGGATTGTAAAATGTAAGGATTTTAAAGATACAGAAAAATGTGGTAATGGGCTTCATGGATTTTTATGGGGAGAAGGAAATGGATCACTTGCTAACTGGAACAAAGATGCAAAATGGTTAGTTCTTAAAGTTGATAAAGATTCTATTATTGATTTGGATGGGAAGGTAAAATTCCCTTCTTGTAATGTTGTCTTTTGTGGAAATCGAAAAGATGCTACTGATTATATTATCCTTAATGGTGCTAAAGGTTCTGTAATCGCTTCATTTGTTATTAGTGGATATTATGGAACTTCAATTAGTGGATATTATGGAACTTCAATTAGTGGAGATTATGGAACTTCTACTAGTGGATATAGTGGAACTTCTACTAGTGGAGATTATGGAACTTCAACTAGTGGACATTATGGAACTTCTACTAGTGGATATAGTGGAACTTCTACTAGTGGAGATTGTGGAACTTTGGTTATTAAATATTGTGATAATTATCGTTATAAGGTTGCGGTTGCTTATATAGGGGAAAATGGAATTGAACCTAATGTTGCATATAAACTTGATAAAAACCATAATTTTGTAAAAGCATAAAATTATAAGAAATAATTTGACATTTCCATTAAAATTTAGTAATCTCTAAACACTATGAAATTTAAAACTGATAAAATTGCGGATATTGGTACAGCAGAATTAGAAGAATTTGATTTGATTCTACTTGAAAAAGGAACATCAAAAACCATTTTCACTAATGAATATTCTTACATTTTATATACAGTAGAAAATCGTTTTGGTTGGATTGAAGAAGTAGTTGAAGAATTTGCTAATAAAGGATTCAGCGAAAAGTTTATTAATATTTTCGTAAGTGCATGTGAACAAGGAATTCGGTATATTCGTTTTGATTGTGATGGAAGCAAAATATTATAAAATCTCTAAGGAAAATGCTTTCAATGCTTTTCCAAAATATAAGGAAACTGAATATACAAAGAATGCACAATTGCTATACGTTAATACTCAGAGTTGTGAATTTGTAGTGCTCTGCTTTGTTGCAAATCCAAATAAAATCATTTACCTTACTTCAAAATTGCAAGAGAATTCTGACGAAAAAACTTTTGAATTGATTGAAACTAATCGTAAAGAATTGATTGACATTTCCATTAAAATTTAGTAATCTCTAAACACTATGAAAAACATTTTTGATACTTTTAAAGTTGGTGATACGCATAAAGAAGAATTTATTGATGGATTTAAAAAATATCCATTATTTAACTATGATGCGCAACAATATTCTTTTGGATTGCTTTCTAAACGAAATCCAAGAAAGAGAAATATTCATACTGGCCAACCAAAAGTTAAAGGCGATAACGGAATTGAACGAGTCGTAGTAATTCATTATAAAGGTAATTTCAAAGGATGGAAAGGTTCTGATCTATTTTGTGATTATCAAAGTTGTATTGCTATTTCCAATTGTGGTAACTATGCAGTATCTATTATCGGAAATAAAATAAAACGTAAGTATGTTGCACCAAAAGGAATGTTGTTTAAACGAGATAATCTAGGAATTTTCGTAGAACGGCAAACTGATAAAATGGATTATCATTTGATTGCTACTGATTGGGATATTAAAGATTTTGCTACCACCATTAGAGCATACATGGCAAGAGCATATCTAACCCGTCAAAATGCTAATAAACTTAAAAAAGCAAATGAAAAGAATGAAAAATTATTTATTAAAGCACTTGGAAATACAAGAGTGAATATAAACGATTCAAGAGCAGTCGGAAATTGTTTGGAAGGTACATTAAGTTTCTGCGAAAAATATCTTAACCTTGATCGGAAAACAATTCTGGATGGAGGACATTTGTTTAGTTTTCCCGCTACTCTTATTATTAAAAAAGCAAAAACTGAGTTTGATAAAGTTCGTGCTATGAACGCTTGCCGATATGCTTGGATGCGCGAAACAACATTATCAATTTAATTATTGACATTCCCATTAAAATTTAATAATCTCTAAACATGAAAACAACTGAATACAAAACAATCGAAGAACGCCCAATGGTTTGTTCTATTTGTAACAGTGAAGATATTTCAACTCAATTGGATATTGGATATGATGTTTTTGAAGCAGGAGAAGAACGTCAACACCTGTATACTTGTGAAACCTGCAAAGCAACACGATTCTTTGTTTATAGTATTTGCGAATTTTATAACAGTTTTCTAGTAGAAGAATGGCTCGAAAAAGGAAAATCAGTTTATGACACAAATTAGTAATAGAATTTATACTAGAGTTTTAGAAGTTACAAACGAAGGTAAAATAACTTACGAATTTATTGGTGGACTTTATTATAACAAGAAAAGTCAAATGGAAAAATGTAGTTATGGAGAACGCACAAGATTTTATGCTTCATCTAAAACTGAACTCGTCAATCTTTTAAAATGCCATAACCTTTACAGTTAGATAAAACAATTTTTAAAGACGAATTGACCAAAGAAGAAAAATTGTTGACATTTAATAAAAATTCAAATAAAAAATAAAATTATACGTATACCAATTTGAAAATGTTGGCGAACTTTTATCCTCCGAAGTTTTTTCAATTCTTTGTTGACATTTAATAAAAAAAGTATACTATAAAAATAATATGAAACACAGCATTAAAATCCTACAAGTTAAAAACACAATTCCAAATCGCATGATGGTTGAAAAACTCCGCGAAAATATGAAATCACAAGGTCTTAAACTTGATCTTTATGGTCGTGGAAATCGTGATGGTAGCTTTGAACAAAAATCCCGACTTCCTCTTGACATTGCTGATAGTCTTGTTGTATACATTTCAAAACAATCAAAAGCTTTCAAATCTAAATAATGAATCCAATAACAATCATAGTCAAAGCACATAATTATCATATCCCAAATGATCCAAACGCTTACTATATTGCCACATTGCCAAATTATCCAATCATCCTAAATCATTCCGTAATTATACCAAAATATCCAAAATATAATTATGAACGCTTCAATAATTAATAAAACTCGCAGAAAAAGATTGACTCTAAATCAAAATCCTGCTAAAGTATAAAAAATGTCAGTCAGTCGGTTAGTTCGCAGTCAGTTTGTTTTTTCATTCAATGTTTAATATGGTCGCAAGTTCTTATCTTGTGTTAAATAATAAAATATTTATTAGCCATATTAAACATTTAATCCTTGCAAGATTTTAAAATCCTGCTAAAGTTCTTTCAAATTTAAATACTAGTATTATAAATTAGTAAACGTGGAGATAATAAAAACTCCTCAGAACAATCCTTATAAGTTCGAACCTTGTCACTAGCAACTCTTTAATAGTTAATAGTTCTCTTGTATCTATAATTTAAATAAATCTTTCTTATATATACAAACGCATGAAATTAAAAACATGGCTCGTTGATATATTTCAATGTTGAGAAAATAATTTAAAAAATACCTTGCAAATAATTAAAAATTTGCTAAAGTATTAAAAGTTGAAAGTATTAAAACTTTCAAAGTTCTTTAAAATAAAAGTAATATTTCACTTGCAAGTCTTTAAAAACCTGCTAAAGTATTAAAAGTTAAGACGGTTCTCTTCACTAGACCTTATTCATCTCTCTTCCAGTGAAACGCTTGAATTAACAAGGCTTACCGGACCTATATCCGATATTGAGAAATTCTTAAATATTAAAAGATTTTCCTTGCATTAAATAAAAAAAATGCTAAAGTATTAAAAGTTGAAGGTGCTAATCCTTCGTTGTTCTTTCAAAAATGATTTAAAACGCCACCTTGGAGAAATGGAAGCACTCAATGGACTTAAAATCCATTCCGTATCAAATCGGGTGCGGGTTCGAGTCCCGCAGGTGGTATTTAAATTTAAATAATTTCCTTGCAGTTTGGTTAAATAAGTGTATGCTATGAGAATAGTAAATAAAAAATTTAACCTCCATTAGCTCAACGGTTAGAGCCATTGTTTCATAAACTATAGACCCAGATTCAACTTCTGGATGGAGGACTTTCAACCCCTACGATATAAATAAAATATCGTAGGGGTTATTTTATGATTTGGTTCCTATAAATGAATCTAACAATATAACATCTTTTTTATGGTTTATATTTGTATAGTATGATGTTGATATAGTTTCACCTTCAAAGTATTTACCCTTTCTAGTTCCATGAGTATATTGAATATTTAATAAATCTAAAGTTCTATGTAAGATTTTGTGAATATCACTACTACAATTTGTGAATGTATACACAATATATGTAGGACATTCTTTTAATCGTGGAACATATCTACATCCATCTGATTGTATTAATCCTTTAATAAAATCTTTAGGATATTCCTTTGTTATTTCTAATTGCCAATCTTTCAATTCTATTTTTCTATTATGCTTTTTACCTTTACCACTATCAAATAATAAATCTAATCGTATTCCATATATTTTAATTTCGTATCCTTTTGATGTTGGTATATCATAAATATGAACTTTTTTAGTAGGAAATATTAAGTTTAATGCTTCTATAATTCCTATGTTTATATTAATATGTTCTTCATTAGATGCTAAAACTAAAGTATATGAATTGCCAATATTGTTATTCTGAAATACACATCCATCACCTAAATAAAATCCTAATATATAAGAAAATGCTTGTTTTTGTTCTTCGTTCCAGTTAAAATAATATAAATGAGATTCATCTTTAATTTTATTAATAGTTTCTACAGAGAAGTTTCTATGATCTAAATAATTTTCTCCTGAAGATTTAACATCCCTAAAATTTTTAAATTTAGTTGACAACCCATATTTTTTAAGCCAATGTCTAATAGATGTTTGACTCTTTCCAAGTTCTTTTGCCATTTGATATGTGCTTTTATTTTCATTTATTAATTTCTGTAATGTTTCGTAGTTCATAGTATTTATATTATTTAACTAACCATTACGCTAATTCCACTAAAAAGTTAAAAATTAAAATAATTTTTCTTTTGACAATTCCCCATAGTTCTGGTAACTTATAAATTCAATCAGCGACAAGCAATAAAAAAAATAAAAAATATGAAAAAGCAATTAATTAATGTTATCGAGTCAGGAAGCATCTTTTGTTATAATTACGGCAACTGGAATTTTGCAAAGGCTTCTAAGTATCCAAAACTTTTCAAGAATTTGGTAAACAACGCGATTCTTGCTAGGATGGATTATTATAAGGATTGTATGGATGCGGAGGAACAAGTTATGGAGGAGATGGAAGGGGTTGCGTGGGTTGAGAATTTGACTTTTAAGGATCAAGGATTGTTGTTGAATAAATTATATGTTGAGATGAATGCGCCTTATGATGAGAATGAGAGTGAGGAAGAGATTTACGAAGATTGTTATATGGAAAGTATGTTGCAATGGGTTCTTCGAAATGCGTTGTTAACATATTTTGAATTTTCTGTAGAGGAGGATAGTGAAGTTTTTTGGTTAAAAACTTCAAAATTATGGGCAAAAGTATTGGCGAGTGGTTTGGATATGTTGAGGATAGATATTAGGGATGATATTTTGGATGATGATTTTTCATGGTTTGAGTTTTTCTTTTATGATACAGATTTTGAGATGTTTGATACGAGTTGTGAGGATAACAAGAAGTATTGTAAATCATTGAAAGATTATGAGGATATTGAGATTGATGAAGACGCTTATGTGAATTTAGTATAAACAAAAAATAAATTAGATTTTAATCCCTACCTATTTAAATATGGGTAGGGATTTATGTTTTATACGGTCAAGAAAGTTTATATAGGGGTTAGTTATGTTTCAAAAGATTATGGTAGTGTATATGTATTTTTTGAGAAGGAGGAGGAAATTTATCCATACTACAGGTGCAACGATTATTTCAATATATATAAAGATGTACATGGTAAAGAGTTTTTAGAAGATATAACTGATAATTATATATATTATGAGGATATTGGTGAAGCGAACAAAAAGATAATGGATTGGACATTATCTGATAACTTTTAAAAATTTATGATTAATCCACATTGGCAAGTTTTTGAGAAATATTATGATTGGAGAGATTCAGATATACGAAGGGATTTAAAATCGTTTGAATTTTCGAGGAGTGAGCAAAATGATATTATAATTATGGTACACAAATATCAGAAGAATAGAGAAATATTTTATTGACATTATGGAAGGTTTCTTATAGATTGTAAGCATGAAACAAGTTTACGGAATTTTTGCACAAAGCAGTAACGGAAATAACTCTTTAATTGATTCTATTGGATTATTTGAGGATGAAGAAGATACAAAGAATAGATGTGATGCGATGAATGAAAATAGTAGAATGAATGGGATGTTATCAGTATATTCTAAGGATATTTATAGTTATAAGGCAATTAAAATTAATCAGCGAGAAAAAAAATAATTATGGAACAAGAATTACCATTATCTATTGAAGAAGTTTTTAATGAAGTTAAGAAGATTATTTCTCATTCTGAAATTAATATTTGTTATAAGTTGAATGATATAAATGATATAGATGAGATTTTTTGTAATATTGGCGATTATATTGTACAGATGTTTTACAAGAATGGTTATAATTTAGTAACTTTGGATCATAAGGAGTGCTATAATAAGGCATCACAGAATCCGATTAGTTTTAGTTCACCCTTGGATGAGGAAACTGTAAAGCAATTGAAAACTGAGTTAGAATTTTTATTGACTAATGAAGGAAAGGATGCTAGTAATAAGTTATCATGGCCTTGGAATAATTTTAGTCAGGATGAGAGAGATAAATTTTATGATTGCATTTAATTATGAAGAATAAATTAAAAGAGTTAGAAAATCAAAGGAATGAAGCGTTAAAAGTTTTCGAATATACTAAAAAGGAATTGGATAAGTTCACTAAGGATAATAGTAGAGCATATAAAAAGTTTGTAGCGATTAATAACCAGTATCAAAAACTTAAAAGAGATTTAGAAAATCGAACATTAAAGGATTGACGAGTAGTGAAATTTCTATTAGAGTTGAAACATGATTAAACACGTTCCAAAACTTTTACCTGATGATTTTATTTTAGGATTATCGGCAGGAATTGATTCTGTAGCTGTTGCGCATTATTTGAAATTTAAAGCAAAGAAAAATTTAAGATGTTTTCATTTTCATCATAAAAGTGAAACTCATAATGATTTTGAAGCGGCAGAAAAAGCAATTTTATTTTGTCGAGAGTTTGATATTCCACTTGTGTTATTAAATTCTGAAAGGGCATTGGAGAAAGAATGTGAAAGCAGAGATGCAAGGTTAAAGGCATTCAACAATCAGTTCGAGAACACAAATTTAATTACGGCTCATCATATTTCGGATGCTGTTGAAAGTCATTTTAGTAATTTTTTTGCAGGGCATGAATCATTTTTACCGATTCCACTTTTCTCTAAGTTTGGAACTAATACAATTTTTCATCCTTTTCTTTTAACTGATAAAGAAGATTTTATTGAATATGTCAAGAAGAATCAATTAGAAAGATTTATTGCTCAAGATCCTACAAATTTTATTCCTGATTCTGCTACTCGTAATTGGATTAGAAATGTGATTATTCCTGAGATTAGTAAAAAACAGCATATCAACATGAAAACTATTGTAAGAAAAAGGATTTTAAAATATATTGACAAATTAGAAGAAATCAAATAATATTCAAATATGGAAACTACAGTAATAACAGCGGAAAACTTTGATGAAATTTTTAAGAAATATACTTCACAGGATATTTTAAATTCAAATGTGATTTATTATCCTATGGAAAATGGAAAGTTTATGTGCTTGAAGAATCGTTATGGTATTGATGGAATTAAAACACAATCAGAAATGAATGAAATTTTGTGCAATGCAGGAATTATTCAAAAAGATATTGACAACAGTTCAACGATTTATTAATATACAAATATGAAATACAAACAACACGTTCTTATTGAATTTTCCAATACATCGCCTTGTGTGGAACTTTTCACAAGTGATACAAAGGAAATTGATATTGAAGATGTTATAGCATATCTTGTTAAACATCGTGATTTTGATGATAGTGATGATACTGACGATAGCGTAACTTTTATCGACGAACCTGATGAAATTTGTATTGATTAAATAAAATTAAAGTCCCTATGGTGTAGCGGATTAGCATAAATCTCTTCTAAAGATTTGGGGAAGATTCAAATTCTTCTAGGGACACTTTTTTATGTTTAAAGTATTAATTATTAGTGGTGCGGGTATTAGATATGTTTATACAAGTTATTGAAAAATCATGAAATATTATGAAGAAATTCAATAAAAATAGTTATCGACATTAATGAATTTTGTGATAAGATAGATTTAGGTTAGTTCTTGTACCTTTGGGATTATCTTGATGAATAGTAGGTGATGTTCACTGATTCATTATAAAAGGGATAGTTCTAGTGATACGAAGTTAGAGATTAAGCAAGGTTGTGTTTTCAATAGGGAGAACGTAATCGACCTTAATTAAACTACTTACAAAAACGTTTATTGTATCAAGTGATGCTTTAGCTTAGGAGCTTATAGTCCCTAATGGTCATAAAAACCATAAGTTGAATAATCTCCACTTGATTGTGGATTTTTAGAACATGAAAAATAAACAGACATATTTTTCAATACTTTATGGAACTATTAGTGCTGAAAGTGGCATTCCTACTTTTCGTGATGCGGATGGATTATGGGAAAAGTATGATATAGAAAAGATTTGTAATTTTCAAACGTGGCAGGATAATTATAATCTAGTTCATAATTTCTATAATGAACGCAGAATTCAATTAGGGAATGTTCACCCTAATCTTACACACACAACTATTTCTAATTGGGAAAATAAATATAAAGTTGAACATTACGCACAAAATATTGATGATTTGTTAGAGCGTGGAGGATGTAAAAATGTAACACACTTGCATGGATTTTTAACTGAAATGAAATGTTGTAGTTGTGGAAGTGTTTGGGATATTGGTTATACTGCTTGGAACAAAGAATCATTTTGTAATGAGTGTAAATCTCAATTCAAATCAATTAAACCTAATGTAGTATTTTTTGGGGAACATGCACCTAATTATCAGTTCTTAATGATGGGATTGCTTGGAATGAAAGAAGAAGATTATCTTATCATAATGGGAACAAGCGGAACAGTTTTAAATATTAATGGATTTGTAAAACATTATGCTTCAAGATGTAAAAAGATTTTGAATAACTTAACCCCTTCTGATGATATTGATTCTTCATTATTTGACCATACTTTTTTTATGAAATCTTCCGAAGCAGTAATCGAAATTGAAAAAATTCTTGACAAAAATCTTTAATTTTTATATATTACTCACATGATTATTAATAACGAGTTTATAATGAAGTTTACGAGATTGAAATCTGAATTGGAGGATCTTTCAGAAGAGATTACTAAGATTTTAGAAATGTATGCTGAAGATTATCTAAATGTAATTTGTACAGATTACAACCATTATATTAAATCGTTTGATTTTTTTAATCTAAGGACTATTAAGTTTTGTGTTGAATATCGTGGTAATGATTATTATGATCCTGCTGGTTTTTCAGAAGAAACCTATGAGTTACCATTATCTTTTTTTGTGAATCCAGAGGAAGAAATTACAAAGTTACTTCAAAGGCACGAAGAAAAAAAAGCAGAGACAAAGCAACAGCAAGATACTAATGCACATGAAGCAAAGATGCGAGAATTTGAACGTCTAAGGAAAGAACTAGGATTATGAGACAAAATAGAAATGGAACTTTTATCTTGACAAGAGAAGAAGCACTTTGGCAATCTTATTGTGCGGTAAAGACACAGTTGAAGATTTTAGCTAAAGCAGTTCTTGAAAATCGAGAAGATTCGGCTATTATTACTGCTATTAATAGTGAGGGAATTATTAAAGATGCGGATGAAGAAATTAACAAAGGAGAATAATATATGTCAACAAGAGGATTTGTAGGGTTTATTCCCTTTACTTAAATTTTCATACCACCATAAAGGTTGCATATTAGTATTAGATATGTTTATACAAGTTATTAAAAAATCATGAAATATGATGAAGAAATTCAATAAAAATAGTTATTGACATTAACGAAGTTTATGATAAGATAGATTTAGGTTAGTTCTTGTACCTTTGG
>Ga0208102_1000194_pt1 | contig 27193 bp, 22 predicted proteins | sample CryBogmetaGMA17M_FD_184549 | JGI IMG/M metagenome (GOLD analysis project Ga0208102, IMG submission 184549) | Freshwater microbial communities from Crystal Bog, Wisconsin, USA - MA17M (SPAdes) | ecosystem: Environmental > Aquatic > Freshwater > Lake | place: Crystal Bog, Wisconsin, USA...
TCGAACCCGCTCAAGGTGAAGACCGACGGAACGGTTATTTCTCTGAAGATGACAGCCAAAGTAGTGCTGCCTGACCCAACTCAGATCTTTACAATCGACGGAGGTAGCGAATTCGCTGATCCGCTCGCAAACAGGATCGATAACTTTGACCTGAAGATGGCGAAAGTCATCACCACCGGAAACAACTTTGAATTCAGCATGGTTAACAATCCGAATCCGTTCAAGAGTTGGACAGATATCGTGTATACCATACCTGAAGCAGGGAAGGTGAAATTGGTGATAACAAACTTGTTCGGACAACAAATCAAGACCCTTGTCGATGAACAGCAGGCTGCTGGAGTCTATAAGGTGAGAATCAATCCGGCTGAAGGTTATCTGCAACCAGGTCTCTACCTCTACAGCATTGAAGTTGATGGTACAACCACCAAGTTCAGTAAAACAAACAAGATGCTGTTTAGCTGGTAATATTGAATGATGACAAGAAGGCAACCTAGTGTTGCCTTCTTGTCATTTTTTTATCAATCATATAAAAACTGAAATCAATTGTCACCCAATGAACAGAATTTTATTTTTTATACTCTTTCTGTTCTTTTTTACGGCTTCCTTGTTTGCTCAGACTCCTGCCGTTACGATCAGTACGGCGCAAAGCTGTGCAGGCCAGGAGGTGTTGCTTAGCGTAACTGCCTCTGATCTGATGAATATTGAATCGATTGGGTTGTATGTTGATGTGGACCCGGCGAGGCTTACCTTTCTTTCCCTTGAAAACATCAACCCTCAAATTATAAACCTGTATTATAATTTTATAAAAAATCCGCCAAAAGTCGCGGTAGCCTGGAATAATATTGTTCCGGTCAGTTTTAAGGACGCCAGGTTGTTTGATATGAAATTTTATGTGAATGCAGCGGGCACACCGGTCGCTTTTGCTTCCGGATGCGAGATCGCTGACATCACACTGCAACCGCTTACAATTAACTGGTCAAACGGGGCTGTGGATCCAGCAAACCCGGTAATCTTTTTGCAACCAGGAGATGCGAATGTTTCTGTTACAAAAAATGCCTCCTTTTTAGTAAGTTCGCTTAATGCTACAGACTACCAGTGGGAGGGAAGCCAGGATGGGATAAGCTGGCAAAACCTGCAGGATGGCGATTATTACAAGGGAACCATGACCAATCGGCTTTCAATTGTGAATGTCCCGCTTACATTGAACAAGTTTAAATTTCGTTGCTTTACTTCGAATGGGAAGTGCAATACAATATCTGATGCAGCTACCCTGAGCGTAAATTCTTCTTCCTCCATTAACGAAGGAATGAATACTGATTTTAATCTTATGATTCAGCCGAATCCGTTTACTGAATCTGCCCAAATTGATTTTACAATACCTGAAGAAGGGAATGTACATATCAGGATCTATTCTGTGCAGGGAAACCAGGTTGCTGATCTGATCAATGCATTTCATTCGAAAGGCCAATATAAAATACCTTTTTCCCCTGCTCATTTGCAGAAAGGGGTTTATGCCTGCCAATTGGAATATTTAAATGGGAATACGAATTTATATGCCTGTCAGACGATGATCAAAAATTAACAGACATAGGAACAAAAACGAAACGAAATAAAGAAAAATTAATTATATAATCATTTATCCTGAAAACTATGAAAAATAGATTTACCTTGTTGATGATCCTGCTGGTTTTTTTCGGATCATCTGTTTTTAGTCAGACGGCTTCGCTGCCTTCAGTAACGGCTAGTCCGAATGGCGAAGTGACGGTTCCTTTAAATGTGACAGGTTTCAGCAACATCGGAGCGATCATGTTAAAAATTCAGATCGACCCCACAATCCTTTCATTTGAAACGATCACAGGAGCGCCCGCAGGAATGGTGGCAGGCGTAGCAGGCAATGTGCTTACTCTTTCATGGTCAGGACCACCCTACTATACACAGCTGAACGGAACCCTGGCTAATTTGATTTTTTTGTACAACGGCCCGGGTACAAGTGTGATGAATTTCCTCGGGACCTACGAGGTGATTCAGATGATCCCCGTACCTTTCACACCCATAACTCTTACCTTTGCTAATGGTTCGGTAAGCCCGAAATTGGATAACGTAGCAAAAGCCACGCTTTTGGACCAGGGTTGTGCTGTAACCGGTGGAACGGTTTCTGTTCCGATTAAATATGAAGGTTTTGGCACGAACGTGGGTTCTATTACACAAAAGGTCCAGTACGATGCAACGAAGCTGACCTTTGTAAGTGTAACGAAGATGGGTACTTTAATTGGAGCCAATGCCGGAGCAACCGGCGGAATCGTTACAATTGCCTGGGAAAATACATCGGGAGCTAATATCAACTATCCTGCTAACCAGTTTATTTTGAATTTTACCTATATAGGTAGTACCTCGACAACTCTTACGTTTTATCCGGGCTGTATTATAACAACCAATGCGACTGGGAATATACCGGTAAGTTATTTCAATGGCACTATTACTACCACCGCCATTACACCTCCGGTACCAGGCACGATAACCCAGCCTACCTGTGCAGTGCAAACAGGTAGTGTTGCGATGAGCGGATTACCTGCCGGCACCTGGACTATGACGATAAGCCCTGGATCAATCATCAAAACAGGCACAGGAACAACTGCAACCATAACTGGCCTTGCTCCAAACACCTATACTGCAGTGGTTACTAATTCAATCGGATGCACTTCAACTGCATCGTCTCCTTTCACAATCAATGCAGCGCCTGCAGTACCCACAGCGCCGACAGTAGGCACGATCACCCAGCCCACATGTTCGGTGGCAACAGGTAGTGTGGTATTGAACGGATTACCTGCCTCAGGCACTTGGACGGTAACTATCAACCCGGGACCAATCGTGAGGACAGGCACAGGTGTAACTGTAACGGTAACCGGCCTTACTGCAAATACTTATACAGCAGTGGTTACGAATTCAGTGGGATGTTCTTCAGCTGCATCAGCAAATATTGTGATCAATGCCCAGCCTGCCACCCCTACAGCACCAGTAGTCGGTACTATTACCCAGCCGACTTGTGCAGTAGCTACAGGCAGTGTGGTATTGAGCGGGTTACCTGCCACAGGTACCTGGACCATTAACCCGGGAGCTCATACAGGAACAGGAGTCAGCACGACAATCACGGGCCTGGCCACGGGTACTTACAATTTCACTGTGACCAATGCTGCAGGATGTGTTTCCCCGGCATCAGGCAATGTGGTTATCAATGCCCAGCCTGCGAGCCCTGTTGCAACAGCAACGAATAACGGACCGGTTTGCGTGGGCGGAACCCTGAACCTGACAGGAGGACCTGCCAGTATGACTACGTACGCATGGACAGGACCAAATGGATTCACCTCTGCTATCCAGAGCCCGTCCATTACGAATGTAACGTCGGCAGCAGCTGGGGTTTATCATTTGACCGTGACCAACTCGGTGGGCTGTTCTGCAACTGCTAATACAACGGCTGAAGTCAATGCCGGCCAGGTTGCAGCGGCATCGAACAACGGGCCTCTTTGCGTAGGTTCAACCCTCATCTTAACGGGATCACCCGAAGGGCTGTCTGCTTACGCATGGACAGGACCGAATGGATTCGTATCCAACCTTCCGAACCCGACAATCGCCAATGTGACTACTGCTGCTGCAGGTGTGTATCACCTTACAGTAACCAATATCCTGGGTTGCACAGGAACGGCTAATACAACTCTCGTAGTGAACACCATCCCGGAAACTCCGGTAGTGACTGCCGCCGGCTTCGTGCTGACTTCCAGCGCAACCGATGGTAACCAGTGGTATTATGAAGGTAATCCGATTGCGGGAGCAACCGGCCATACCTATACTGTGGTACATAACACAGGCTGGTACTGGACGCAGGTGACCCTTAACGGTTGCGTTTCAGATACTTCAAACCATGTCTGGATAGAAGTCATCGGGATACAGGACTTACCTTCCGATGCTTCCTTCAATGTCTATCCCGTGCCCAACGACGGTATCTTCACTGCTTCAGTCCTCTACCCGGCTGAGACAACATTCAGCATCTGCATCTTCAACCAGATCGGCGATAAGATCTTTGAGATCAGGGATGTTAAAACGATCAATGGCAAATATGATAAACTCATCAACCTCAAGCCAATGCCTTCCGGGATCTATTCGGTGGTATTCCTGAATGGTGAGGCTAAAGCTGTACGTAAAGTGGTTGTGGTTAACAGATAACCTGCAACCGCTTACAGATCAACAAAAAGAGGCCGCCCCAAAAGGGCGGCCTCTTTTTATTATTCTCCGGATTAGGAGGACCCGTCACTGTATCGCGTCTGCGCCCGGCGCTAAGACAGCCCGTGGATCCGACTTTTGAGTCACCCTCTTTTTGTATCCTGATGAATGTTACCTTTGAATGTTCTTTAAATACTGAATCTAATGAAAAAGTCAAAACCACTCCGGATCTTTTTTGTGGTTCCTGGTTTAATTTTCATTCTTATACTCACGGGATGTAAAAAACAAACCCAGGAACCTGTTCCCGCTGATAACCGCTTAAAATTACAGGTTTATGCGCACAGGGGAGCCAGGAGTTATGCTCCTGAGAATACCATCCCCGGCTATACAACCGGGCTGTCTATAGGGACTCACTGGGTGGATATGGACATTGTGATGTCTAAAGACGGTGAAGTGATCGTATCTCACGATATCAGGCTGAATCCTGATATCGTAAGAGGGATTGACGGAAAATTTATCACTGAAAGAAAACTGGTAAAATCCTTATTACTGGACGAGGTCAAAAAATATGATGTGGGGCGGATGGAAACCGCCAGCGCCTACAGCAAATTTTTTCCTGCCCAGATCGGGATGGATGGGGTGCAAATGCCTACCCTGCGTGAAGTCATCCACTATGTGAACGGCAAAACAAATAAAAAAGTAGGTTTCCAGATCGAATTTAAAACCGACCCGGAACATAACGATTGGACTTATACTCCGGCTGAATTTGCCGCTGCGCTTTACAGGATACTGCAAGAGGAGGATATCGTCCCCATTTGTGAGATCCAGTCGTTCGACTGGAGGTGCCTCTATGAACTTCAGAATCTGGATCCTAATGTAAAAACCGCTTATCTGACTGAATGGGATAATGAACCGGGTACACCCTACAGTTTCTTTAATCCCGACCCGGCGAAGGCGGGATTATGGACAGGTGGTGTCCTCGTTAAAGATCATAAGAATTCAATTCCCCAAATGGTCAAAGATATGGGCGGAGCCTGTTGGGAACCTGAAGATGTTGAGCTTACAAAGGCTACACTGGATGAGGCCCACAAACTCGGGCTTAAAGTTGTCGTCTGGACCTGGCCTGAACACAGCCATACTGTATTTAATGTTGACCTCGTGTCAAAACTGATCAGTTGGGGGGTGGATGGCATCATCACCGATGACCCGGGAATGCTGATTTCGATGCTGGCAGCCCGAAACTACCGCTTGCCGGTAAGATATTGATCAGAAGACCACCTCTGCGGAGAATAATTTGTTTAATTGCCGCAAAAAATGCGGAATATACAAGGTAAATTGGTTGGTAAGATGGAAACGTTTACCTGGCCAATTTATAATCGGTGATTAAAAGATCCGAAGACAAGTTTAACTTTTGGTTTAACTTGCGGATCATATCCAAAGTAAGTTTTCGTTTGCGGTTTAGAATCTCTGAAACCCTGCTCTTTCCACCAATTTCCTCAACAAGGTCAATTTGTTTCAGATGCATCTCTTCCATCCTTATTTTAATGGCTTCAATCGGATCAGGTGCTTCAATTGGATAATGTTTTTTTTCATACTCATCAATAATTAATCCAAGCAAATCAGCTTCATCACCATCTGCTGACCCAATCGGGGCATCAAAGATGGTTTCAAGGCGTACTAATGCCTTCCGATAATCTGCTTCTGTTTTTATTGGATTGATATTCATATCCGTATAATTTATATTGTATTTGCATCTATCTTATCGTATTCTTCATGTGTACCTATAAATCTGATAAAAATCCACTGTTTTTCAAAGTTAAATTTCGTCACGAATCTATAAGCATTGCCTTTGATATTAAAAACAATCCTGCTTTTCTTTAAAATGCTTGCGTTGACGTAGGTTTGCTTTACCTCTTTTGGATTTTTCCAGTCTGAACTCATTGCAGTATCATACCAAGTCTTGAGATACTGCTCAGAATAAGGATGTGATTCCCAAAATTCTCTCAAAGTACTTTTTGCAAATATTCTCTCCATTTAATCTCTCCCGGTTAATTCCCCGCCCCCCCTGGGGTGGAACCTGGGTCCAGGGCTCTGCTCCGGGGTTCATACCATTGATTCAATTCTGAATACAAAGGTACGATAAAATTCGCAAATTGGGAACTTTTTGAAAATTATTTTTTTTATGCGGAATAAATCAAACTGTCTGTTCATTGAGCAAAGGATACTAATTAAATGCATCTTTGGTTGGAAAAGGAATGTTGGATATATTTGTTATTCAATAATCAAAGATTGAACTTAATTTAATTCATAAGCCATGAAAAAGACATTAATGCTGATGATTTTACTGCTGTTTGCTTCAGTCTTCTCCATGTATGCCCAATCGAAAACAAAAATTGAACTGAAAGATAACTGGTACTACCTTAACGGGCAGAAGTTTTTTATCAAAGCAATCGGTTATGAAATCGGCGCCCGTCCGGGACAGCATCCTTATGAGGGGGTAAGGAATGAGGATCTGGATTTATTGAAATTCGATCTGAAAGTGATCAAAGAAGGTGGATACAATGCCATCAGGACCTGGAGCCAGTTTTCTGAAGCTCAATTGAAACTGGTACAGGAATCGGGACTGAAACTGATCATGGGCATCGATGTTAATCCAGAGAAAAATTATGGTGATCCTGAATTTGTAAAAGATTGTGTTGATAAATTGAAAAAGATTACGGCTTATGCAAAGAAATATGATTGTATAATAACATACCTGGTTATCAATGAACCTCAGACAAATCATATCCATCAGGTTACGGGAAAGGCCTTTGTGGACCTGATGAAAACGATGATCGCCATGATCCATACAGAACATCCGGGAATCCCCGTAACGCTCTCGGCCAATGCGATGATCAGCGATTACCTGGATGAAAGTTATTATGATGTTTATGCCTACAATTGTTACGACCATAAAGAGGCCCAGACTGCTACGATGGGGTTTAAAGATTATATCAGGGGATTAAATGAACTGAACTCTCTCAATAAACCGTTTATAACCACCGAATTTGGCTATTCTGTTTCGCATAAAGGTTATGGTCTTTATGGAGGAAATACCCTCAGCCGGCAAAGTGAGGGTCTTATTGCAAATTACCGCGACCTGATTGATGCCGGGGCTGTGGGTATGTGCCCTTTTTATTATGCCGATGGATGGTGGAAAGGCGGTGATAAAAACACTCATGGTTTGGATCAGCCTGAAGAATGGTTTGGTTTCTGGGGTTACAGCGATCTGAACGATAAATATGGTTCACCCCGCCCTGTTTGGTTTGCCATGCGCGATTATATGAAAGGACTGATTATCAGCCCTAAAAACAATACAATCTATACCGGCACCTCGGTACCTTTGGAACTTTATAATACCGGGGAAGTGAAAAAATTCGTCGTAAAATTTCTTGATCAGGTAATTTATTCAAAGAACATAAGCAGCGAAGGTTATTTTGCCGATCAACTGACGATTGACCCGGTCGGAATAGAAGATATGGAGCTTGCTTTCGAATTTTACGATAAAGACAATAAAATCATTAAAAACGAATCGATAAATATCCTGGCTTCAAAAACGGCTTTCGAATTGCCAAAACTGACCATTGAAGTCACACCGGGAACTGATTTGAATGAAGGTAAAATAGCAAGCATAAAAACCACCATCGAAACGAAAGAAAAATTCAGGCTCCTGGGTGATTTAAAAGTGAGTTATAATACCCATCTTGGGTGGGAGGTTGGACCGCAGGCATCCGTTTCAATTAAAGACCAGTCGGATAAAAAGATAATTACCTGTGAAAATTTCTTTACTATTCCCGATAATTGCTGGATTGTAAACGCATCGGCAGGTATTTCGGTTCAATATGGTAAATTTATCTTCAGAATTCATGATCAAAAAATAATTTTCAGGGGCAACTGGGCTAAGGAAGCAGGTCGTAAATAAATGCTTGCCTTATACTGCCCGCCCCTCAACATTGAAACGATGGTTCATAAAACAATTATTATCGGAGGCGGAATAGCAGGTTTGTCCTGTGCTTTAAAACTACAGGAAGCGAATGAGAGTTTTTTACTCATTACCGATAACCTTGGCGGGAGAATAAAATATTCGGCAAAAGATAAGATCAATTTTGGCGCCTATTTTGTAATGAAGACTTACAAAAATGCAGGAAAGCTGGTTGCTAAAGGGAAATGGATAAATCCACTGGACGTTTGTTTTCATAACAGCAATATCGAGAAATTCTCCCTTCTCGATTTTCATACCTTGAAACGCTTGCCCGAACTGATCAGGTTTTATGTTGCGATGCGTGAATTTTCAGTGCATTATGAAAAGTTTAAACAACGCTGCCTCACCATGTCACAGAAGGGAGCCATCAATCTTGATCCTTACATTAAATCACTTTACAGTAAGCCGGCGAATGACTTTATTAAAGAGAAGAGGTTTACAAAGGTAGCTGACGATTACATCTCAAAATTCTCGTATGCCTGCACAGGTGTAGGCCCGGATCAGATCAATGCGCTCGATTTTTTAAATGTCAGCATGGGGATCCTTCAGCCGATTTATAATCTTACGTTTGACGAAAAGGAACTTTCAGACCGGTTCAGGGATCAGCTTATTACTGATACGATAAACACAATTGAAAAGGAGGACGGGCAGTTTATTCTGAGCGGGGCATCAGGCACAAAATATGAATCGATGAATATCGTGCTTGCCACACCGGCCAGCGTCACAAAAAACCTGCTGAAGAAAGAACATATCCGCGGAGCCTGTAAAATTTATGTTTATCATGTTGAGGCAGAATTGAAAAAAGCATACAGGCGGTTTACGTTGAACCTGTTTGGTACATCCTCGGAGATCATGCTTACCGCAAAACAGGCTAACGGCAGTTATTTAATTTACTCCCGCGAAAAAGAGACTGACCTTAGTAAGGTATGTGTGAAATTCAATCTGATAACGATGGTCCCATGGGAAAAAGCCATGTACGTTTTTGGAGACATATTCCTGGAGCAGGAGCCGGATGAAGGTATTTATATTGCAGGCGATCACAACGGACTGGGCCTGGAACCCGCTTCAATTTCGGGGATATTTGCTGCAAACAGTATCATTAATCTCTCCCGCTTAAATCCCCTCTCCTCTGGCACGGAACCCGGGTCCAGGGCTTTGCCCCGGGTTTCATAACAGTAATTAAAAAGTAACATAGCAATATGAACAACCTGACCTCCTTTATGAATGAACATACATTCTGGTTCATCATGATTTGTTTCGTGATAGCAGGCACACTCTTTTTTCTGGGTTTGTTATATTATGGGTTCAGCAATCCGCCGACAAAAGAAGAAAAAAACAGGGTTCATCCGGGAGATGATCTTCTCGGGAATGAGCCCGGCAGGATAAGAGGTACCCTCGCTGTAACGGTCAATGCCCCCAGGGAGAAAGTATGGCCCTATCTCGCACAGATTGGTCTGAAGCAGGCCGGTTTTTATAGTTTTGAATGGCTCGAGCGTCTTTGTGGTTTCGATATACACAATACCTATACGATAGTCGATGAATGGCAAAACAGGAAAAAAGGCGACTATGTCTTCTATCATCAGTGTGGTATCGGATCGGAAGTCAGGGATGTAAAGCAGGGTGAATATTTTACTTCGTTGTCTGATTCAAGAAACCCTTCGGCCTGCTCTGAGGCAATTGCTTTTATACCACCATTTAAACTCCGGTTTTTTGCATGGACCTGGAGTTTTATACTTGAAGATATCGGAAATGGTAAAACCAGGTTCTTTACAAGATGCGATGCAGTTTTTGAGCCAAACAAAGGAATCCGGAAATGTCTTGTTGCTTTTTTTCTCGGAATCCCATCGTTTGTGATGTGCAAAAGCATGCTGAAAAAAATAAAGGCTTGCGCTGAACTGCAAGAAAAATCAAGGATATGAACCCCGGAGCCCGGCCCCAGTTTCCCCCCCGGAGGAGCGGGGATTTAACCGGGAGCAATTAAACCTTTTCAAACCTCAATTGATGGAAGCAAACAGCACAGCAACAGTCCTGAAACCGGTGTATAAGCATAAAAAAAGCTTTTTAGGGATCTCCGACTGGATCCTTGACAAAGTTGGAGTAAGACCTTTCAGCTGGAATTTCATTCTGAAGGTATTCAAGATGATCGTGAAGGGAAGCAGGTATATGGAAAAACCTGTTTTTGGCCCGGTCTACAACCGGCTTATGAAGTTCACGCCTGTCAGCAAAACCTACTCTCATGGTACGATATTGAACCTGAATGTTGATGTGAGCAAAGAGGGTGAAAGTGTTACTCTTCCTATTGACCTGGTAAAAGATATGCTCAGGAAGGCGAGTTATATCGGATCGGCGAAGGCCTGCATATGCCGTGATGCCAATAAATGTTCTCATTTCCCGAAGGAGATCTGCTGCCTTTTCCTGAGCAATAGCGGCAGGACCGTTGTCAAACATGAGGTAGGTTATGAGATTTCACTTGAAGATGCCTTGGCACGTGTGGATAAAGCAGCCAGCCTGGGCTTGATCGGCCAGGCGCTCTGGGTTGAGGTTGAACAGTACATCTGGGGATTTTCAAATGCCGACATGGAGCATTTTCTTGAGATGTGTTTTTGCTGTTCCTGCTGTTGTGTAGGGTTTAATGTGTCGCGAAATGCATCTCGCCATGTCAAACAAAGATTTCATTCTTCAGGCTGGACAGCAATTATTGACGGATCGAAATGTAACGGTTGTGAAGAATGTGTTAAACCTTGCCCCCAGGCATGTATCACGATGAATGAGAATAATATAGCTGTGAACAACATTGAATATTGCGTTGGCTGCGGGATTTGTAAAAACATCTGTCAGCTGGATGCGATTCGTATTAAGCAGACGAAGCCCATGTTAGCGAGTGTGCAGGAATATTTCCTCGAAGATGGCCGCCTGAATATTCAAATCTAAATCAATTCTTTCTCTTCATGCATGAACTTGCAGTAACCCGAAGTATTCTGAAAATAGTGCTTGAGCATACTGAAAAAAACAAGAGCAGCAGGGTCAGGACGATATTTTTAACAATAGGAGAACTGCGGAACCTTGAGGAAGACTGGATTCAACGTTATTTTGACCAGATCAGCAAAGGATCCCCTGCAGAGAACGCAAAAATTCATGTGACTCAGGTTCCGGTGGTTTTCATCTGCAAACTATGCAATAAAGAATTTTCTGCCGCTTTCAGGGACGACACAAAAATTCTCTGTCCGCATTGTAATGGTTTTGAATATGATTTACTGTCGGGGAGGGAATTTATTATTGAAAAAGTTGAAGTGGAATAATTGGAGAGATTAAAATAATTGATATCTCCTGCAAAACTATTGAAGGATTGAATGAATGGAGTAATTGGCTGATTTTCCTGTACCCCGAACTGCTCAATTTGCACTTTGTTTGTCAATTGTTTTTATCCATCAAGTCAAATGATAGTCGAATCGTTAAATGATAGATAGTTGATAAATAGTTTATTAAATTCATTTTAGTCAAGTAAATGTTCTATATTTGTCAAATGTTTGAAGATTCATATGCAAATGACTGAACCAAGATTTGTACACTATGATCTATCCTTGGTCGAACCCTCATTTGGTTCAACATTAACTGATTTGATCATTGAGCTTGATCATCTTCGAAAGAAGCGACTTGGTGGTTCAACCAATCCAAAGGTATTCTTTCAATTAAAGCACATCTTCCATACCCTAGAGAGCATTGGTTCTGCACGGATTGAAGGTAACAATACGACTATTGCAGAGTTTATTGAAACCAAACTGTTCGAAGCTAAGACCGTTCCCTCTGGTATCAGGGAAATCCAGAACATTGAAAAGGCAATGTCATTTATTGAGGATACGGTAAAGGATTATCCAATCAACAGAGCATTTATAAGCGAGTTGCATAAAATGATCGTTGATGGTCTCTCCCCGGATGAAGAGGGTGATACCACAGCAGGCGAGTATCGCAAACACAATGTAAAAATTGCCAAGTCTGATCATATACCGCCCGACTGGATTAAGGTGGAAGATTTCATGAATGAACTGATCGAATTCCTAAACCATGATGATAGTCCCAAGTATGATTTACTCAAGGTGGCTATCGCACATCATCGTTTTGTCTGGATACATCCTTTCGGCAATGGAAACGGAAGAACGGTTCGGCTTTTCACCTATGCTATGATGATCAGGTTGGGTTTTAATGTCAGCAAAGGCAGAATTCTGAACCCTACAGCTGTATTTTGCAGCGACAGGAATACTTACTACCAGAAATTATCTGAGGCGGATGCTGGAACAGAAAGCGGAATCTTATCCTGGTGTAAATATGTATTAAAGGGTTTGAAGGATGAGATCGAAAAGATCGATAAACTTCTGGATTATGATTTCTTGAAACTGGAAATCCTTCTACCTGCTATTACACATTCTCTTGAGAGGAAGTACATCACGGATATTGAAGCAAAGATATTGAAACGAGCTATTGAGAAACCACTTATTCAAGCTTTGGATATAAAAGACCTGTTTGTGGGTCAGGATAATGCGATCATTTCCCGCCAGATTAAGAAACTGATTGAGAAGAAAATGCTTGCACCTGAAAAAGAAGGCGCCAGGAAGTACATGATCAGTTTTAACAATAACTTTCTTCTCCGCGGGATTATTAATTCTCTTGGCGAAAAGGGATTTTTGCCAATCAATGACTGATACATATTGAACACATGGAATTATTATTATCCGGGGAAGAAAACAGTCGCAATTATCCTGACTAATTGGGGATCAGTTGATATTTTTGCCTTATCAGCCCTGATAAACCATATGTTATTTGACGAAGCTTCCGATTTTACAGGATTGTAAGCCTGGAGATATTCAATAATGATTTTATTGCCGTCATTTCATCCCGAAAATAAACGGGAAAACAAAGATCACGGCAACGCAATACAGGAAATATACCGGCAGATACATATAAATGATCTTCTCTACCCGGTCGAGTGATTTTCCTTTGAAACCGGCAAGGAACAGCCCGGGCAAAATCAGAAGGAGGTTAACTAAAAACAGGATATTTGAAATCAGTGCAACAGTACGGTTAGGGGTAAATCCGTCAGACAGCCTGAAAATAATCGCCCGGAGTGCAAAAAGATCAATAATAAGGGTTACGACGGCGAGTACGAGTATCAGGATGATATTCAGTTTGCGGATATCGGATTTATCAATTTCCGAAAGTGAAAAAAGGATGATTGCCATCACTCCCAGTAGCAAGAGGTTGAAAACGATCAGGAACTCACGGTTCTTCGAAAGATCGATGCCGTAGAATGTGATCGCAAACAGGTAAACAACCGATAAGATAAGTACAAGCGGAGTAAAGACCCTTGCAATGATAGGGGCTATCCTGCTGGTGATATCAGGATACAGCTCAATGAGCCAGGCTGCCAGGATCGGGAAAACGGCCACCCCGACAATCCCGATGTTTTCCGGGTAAATCTTCCCAATATCCTTCCCGATAACCGAGAAAAGACCGATAGTCATGCCCGAAAACACGGCCCATGCTATGCATAATAATCCAAACATGGTAAGCAGTTCACCGTTATAACGGATAAAAGCTGAAACTTTCGATGCATTGTTGTATTTGAAAGAAACCCAGGCCAGTCCGAAAATGAACCACATAAACAAAGGGGCATGGATCAATGCAAGTTTTATGCTATCACAAAGCTTATGGGGGAGCAGATTTAAAAATACTACCAATATTATTACCGGAAGTACCAGCATCAGGATATTTTTAATACTCGTTGGCCGGTTTTTCAGGATAATCCATGCTGTAAGACCGGCAAAGGCGATTGTGGTAAAATTGCGGAACCAGAAGTCTTCCATTGAAATATTGCCGAAAATGAGATGTGCCTTGACCAGTAAAGCAATAACAATTGAAAGGATTAAGAAAATCCATACATCGGTTTTGAGCAATTGATGTTTCTGCCCGGCAGTCTCTTTTTTCAGCCTGATCTGCCAGAACCTGATCAGCTCGGTTTCAATGCCTGCAGTAGCCTCGGGGAAACCAAGGGTAAAGCCATTTTTATCTTTCCTGAACAACATTTCCAGCGCTTCGGGGTCATTGATGCTTTGAAGGATTTGCTTTTTCATGGCAGTCAAATATAGGTTCCAATAACTTAAACTCTCAGGGAGCCAAATAATTGTGATCAATTTGCACTTAGTTTGTCTTTGTTTCGTTTTTCTTTTTCTCAGGGATCAACAGGGAGAACAGCACGGCCATCAGCAGCGAAAAAATGAAACTGGCCAGCCTTTCCGAAATGCCCGTCGGCGTCTCAAAGAAATTTTTCCAGATCACTGTCGAAATGGTTCCTGAAATCAGCGAGGCGAATATTCCTGCGCGTGAAAACCGTTTCCAGAACAGGAGCAGGATCAGGGCAGGACCGAAGGATGAACCAATACCCGACCATGCATATGAAACAAGGCCATAAACCGTATCCTGCATTGTAAAAGCCAGCACAATGGCAATAGCCCCGACGACAAAGGTCATTCCCTGGTTGAGATGAAGCAGCTTTTTTGGAGAATCCTGTTTTTTCCTGAAGTTGGAATACATATCCTCGGTGATGGAAGCCGAAGAGACTGTGAGCTCCGACGAGGCTGTCGACATCATGGCGGAGATCACGCCCGACAGAAGGACCCCGGCAAGCAAAGGGTTCACCAGGGCAACCACCATGACCGGCAGGATCTTTTCGGCATCCTTCGATAGTTTTATAGCTTCTTGCCCGAGCATGCCTCCCTGCACAAAGGCGATCCCGAACAGGCCGATCAGAATGGCACCCGTATAAGCCAGAAGAGTCCAAACCGTTGCAACCCATTTTGCTGTCTGAACTCCCTTTTGGTCACGGATAGCCATCATCCGTGTAAGAAGCTGAGGCTGCCCGGTGTACCCCAGTGCCCAGCTAAACCCGCTCATCATAAGGATCAGGGCCGCGGAACCAGACAGGCCATGGGTAAGTGATAAATATTGCGGCCCGGCTGCCTGGATTGATTGAATTATATGGATATCGTGGGAACCAGCAACAAGAACTGCAATAACGGGGAAGACAACCAGTGTGAATATCATGAGGATCGACTGAAAAACATCAGTGACTACCACTGCGATGAAGCCGCCCATGACACAATAAACCGTAACTACTACCGAGCTGATGATAATCCCCCAGAAAGGATCGAGTCCGAACGTCTTGTTCAGCACTTTTCCCGAGCCGCTGAATTGTGCAGCAATGTAAAAAACAAAGAAAAAGACCACGATCATGGCTGAAAGCATGGCGATGGACCGTTCAGAGCCCGGGATTTTTTTCGCGATCAGGCTGGAAACGGTCATCGAACCGCTCCTTTCTGTTTCGGCACGAAGCCGTCCTGCCATAACAAACCAGATGAAAATGATGCCTGTAACGCAGCCCAGTGCGACCCATATTGCACTCAGTCCGTCGGAATAGGCATATCCTGTAAGCCCCAGGAGAAGCCAGGCCGATTCTCCTGTCGCCCGCTCAGAAAGCGCCAGGGCCGTGCCGGAAAATTTTTTCCCACCAAGAACAAAACCTTCATGGGTCTTACTGCCGCGTGAGTACCACCAGGCGATCCCCATTGTAATAGCAAGATAAGCGATGAATATGGTTATCATGGGCAAACAATAATTTAAAGGTCTTATTAGTTACGCTGAAAATCCAAAGTTATAGAAATTTGCATAATCTTTTTTATCCAGGGAGCCACTGTGGCCCCCCTTAGTGGACAAAGTTGCAGCAGGAGGACTTCTGTATTATGAGTTATCCTATGATCTTTTCAAGTATAGGCAAGAGGGTAGGAATGTCAACAGCAACTGTCTGATAAACAATATTTAAGTCAACATCAATGTAATCATGAATGAGTTTATCACGCATTCCTGCCATGTCTTTCCATGGCACTTCCGGGTGTTTTTCTTTGAGGGTGTCGGAGATCCTTTTTGTTGCTTCACCCATAACTTCAATCTGCCTGATACAAGCATCCTGCAATTGAGTATTCTCAAGAAAAGCTTTGTGGCTAAAATCCGAAGAGTAGGAAATAATCTTCTTCAGACTGCTTTCAATATGTTCCAGGTATATTGAATCGTCTTTCACGCTTGAAAAATGATTTTCAGATCAGCTTCAATGTAATTACGGAGTTTTTTATTTTTTATGGAGCCGTCAGAAACGAGATCGACTTTGACTCCTAATAATTCCGATAATTCACGTTCAATCCTTACCAACTGAAATAGCGAGATGGCCATATTAAGGTTAATCAGGATATCAAGATCACTATCCGGCCTGGATTCATTCCTGGCGTATGAACCGAAGATTCCGATTTTTACAGGATTGTACGCCTGGAGATAATCAATAATGACTTTATTTTTTTCGGGATCAAGCATCAATTGAAACCGTTTGAACAAAAATACGATTTTTTTCAATCATTGCAACAAAAATTGAATGGAGAAGGGTAAAGAGTTGCAAAGTCGAATCAACTGGTAATCAAAGAACAAGCCGACATTTCTGCCGGCTTGTTTACTTTCGCTTCCCCTTACTGCTCAATTTGCAACACCATCGCCGGAAACCCGGTTAACCCAGGTTCTTGTCCATTTTCTTACTTGTTAATGGTGAAAGTATCGAATACGCTGTAAGCCCCTGTATTGCCACGGTAACTGTTGACAGTTACGGTGCTGCCGGAAATGTCGATAACGCTGAAGTAATAGGTCAGGCTGTCATTGTGTACATTCCAGGAAATTCTGATGGCAGGATCGATGACGGTAGACTCAATATGGGTGCCGCAGGTGCCATTTAAAAGCTGAACAACATTATTCTGCCACGAGGGGGTCGGCGGTGTGGTCTGCGGGTTCGGGAGGACGCTGCTGTCGATGGTCTTGCGCGAATAGAGATGTGAATGTCCGCAGGCGTATAAGTCGAACTTGTTGGCGTCAAGGAAAGCCCAGAGCTTTGTATAGGACTCGTTTGCTGCGGAAGGCTCTTCCGGGTCTTTGTTGACATAGTAATAGGGTGAATGGATGAAAAGGAATTTGTGTGTTGCCTTGGTTTGGGCCACCTGTGCTTTTAACCATGACATCTGGGTAGAATCGATGTTGCCCCCCACGGTCGTGTCTTTGAAACTGTGGGTCAGGTAATAGGCATCTAATACAGCGAAAAAAGAATTGCCGCCCGGGGAAGTGAAGGAATAAGTCAGGTGCTCGTAGCCGGGAGGTCCGTTTGCGGGATTCTCCGAAAAAACATGCTTGAACTCCTGCTGGTTTCCGAGAAAGAAACCGGAATCAGAGCTCGATAAATACAGCTCGTGATTGCCAAGGGCGGTGTACAAGGGTATTCCATTTGCGGTCAGGGGTGTGAACAGGTCTTTCCATGCCTGGAATGTATAAGAGGAATCGATATAGCCACTGTAAGACATATCTCCGCCGAACATCACAAAAGCCGGCTTGGGTGACAAAGCACCGATCTGGCTGATGATGGCGTTCAGCACCGGGGTGTTCACCTGATCCGCAGTTGATTTACCGCGGCAGTCGGCCATGAAGACGAAACGAAGCGTTTCAGCTGTTCCTTGCTGTTGCTCCGATTTGCTTTTACAGCCGCCGGCCAGCATCACGACAATAACAAGGAGTACCGCCATTGCTATGATATTGATGTGGCTTTTCACAATCCTGAATATGATCTTTAATGAATTTGTCATCGCTTTTCTCCTTCCTTCTGTAGAAATATTTACTTTAATTATAGTTCACAATTTTCGCATGTCCTTTTTCCCCGCTTGCAAAGATTATGGTTATCGTATACATTCCAGCTGGCTGGCCTTTCAGGTTGACCGTTTGACTGCCTGTTGACCCGGAGGAAATTTTTTCTGAAAATACTGGTTGGCCCTGTGGATTGCTAATGAGGATCTCAACAGCTTTTTCCCCGGTATTTCCCCAGTTTACCGTAAATCTACCATCCGTAGAAGGATTCGGATATATGAGGAGATTGTGGTCAAGAGTGTTCTCATTCACCGATAATAGATTCTTAACGGTCACACTGCCAAACCCAATGTTGAACTCCGCGTCAATGACTGTCAGCAGGTACGTCCCCTGGCATAAGTGGTCGATGGACTTGCTTTTGTAATACTTTTCTTTGTCACTGCCGGCAAGTTGCAGGAAATAATGGAATGGCGGGTCTGCCTGTTCACGGTTAAGGACCTCAATTTCGATTTTGCCCTGGCAATGACCCAATGTATCCTCACTGACCACCTTTGTCTTTACATCAAGCAGTAATTTATATTTAAGTCCATTTGATCCGGCGCTTACAATGGAATTGTAAAGGACATTGGTTTTGCTCTCCCCGTCATCGTAATTCACTATATTTCGGGTGGCGTTATCCGAGTAATATAAATAGTTTTCCAGCATTTTCCGATAATAGGCGTATCCATTTCCAGGCTTTGAAAGACTGTAGGCTGCTAAATTTACAGTTGCCCATTGGAGTTCCAGGTTTGTTACAGAATCAGAATTGAACATAGGGGCATTTATGTAATAAAGATAATAAAGAGAATCGCTCCAGGGTTCATGCAGCAGACTATAATCAACCGGAGTGGTCGGGATCATCTGGATCCCGTATACCATCATGGGATCACCCGGGCTACCGAATGCTACCAGCGAATTAATACTTGAAGCATAGAGATTTCCTACTACCTTATAAAGATCGGTGTACAAGGCCGGGTAATGGGAATTTGGTCCGATTTGCCAGTACTTTTTTGCCGACCTGATTTCTGTAGACGCATAAAGGCGTCCGGTATTTTCCAGATTTTTATCCCCCAGCGCCTGGCCAAGAAGCATCATTCCATACCATGCATTCACCGACTCGCTTGTACTTTCCTGATTGTTTCCAACACCCGATGCATCCGAAAGGCCCTGGGCCCAGCAATGACCGTCATACCAGTCTTTGTTCCGATCTTTAACAAAATATTTGTCTGTTGCGGATGGATTTGCAATATCCCTTGCCAAAAGCAGGATTTTATGCCTGTATGCCTGGGCCCAGATGGAATCTCCTTTCGCAAGGGCTGCAGCCGCGTAAAGAAAGTACCCGTAATGGAAGTGGTGGTCAGTATAAACTGAGTTGCCGAAATCAGCACCTACATTATTCTGATCGATTAAGTTAACCAATCCCCCATAAACGGTATCATATCTGAATGCGTTTGGCAGCCAGCCGGGCATAATTACCAGAGGGGTACCGTCAAGCCAGCGGTTTATTTCTGTTTTCAGCGTATCACGAATGTCTTCAGACACAGAGTCAGCCTCCGGGAACCAGGTTTCCAGTTCATCCCCGATCACTGCAAGCCGTCCTTTCTTTGCCAGCTGCTTCCCTCCAAAATACGTTGAGGTATTGACCTGGTTGAGGTACCCTGGCTGGAAAGCCGTAGCACCGGCAATGGTGTCCCTATCCCCTTTGAGAGTGGCCAGAAGTTCATGGCGATATTTATCAATAGTGTTATTGGCAAGGTTATGATCGGGCGATATCCACCCCGTGTTGATCAAAGGTTCCTGCATATTCCAGGTTATTCCATTAATGGCAGTTAGCTGGCCCTTGATGCATTGGTATTGCGTCAGGACAGTATCTTTGGATGTCGATGCGCCCAGGATATCAACGTGATGCGGAAGAGCCAACATTAAAAGGGAGTCGTTTGAGGGGTCGTTGCTGGTCCACTGGAATTTCATGTCAGCGATATCGGCACCACTGTCAATAGAGGCAGAATAATTGCCACCAGTCGGGTAGAATTTGCAATAATTGTCCAGTACCAGGATCTTTTGGGCCATGTTTTGGGTGTCGTCATACTGAGGATTTGAACCTGCTTTTGCTTTGGCTGCAAGATATGCAGCACGCAGGTAACCTGTAAAAGTGTTTTGAAAGATCAGGGCCCCCTGAAAGGGAGATCCCTGGCCCATGTAATCAAAATATATGTTAACGGTAACAGAATCAGAAGCGTACAATACGTAATAAATGTAATTATCACCGCCACCATCAGCAGCCATTTTAAGGATGAACATATTGCTCCTGGCTGTAACGGGACCGGGGTTGGGAAGGTTTGTGTAGTTTACCCCATCGGTGGAAAAGGCATTTACTGTTCGTCCCTGTGAAGCAAAGTACGGGGTCAATCCTGAATATTTCATCGTGACATACGGCATGCCTTTGACAATGGGAGATTCCATATAACCAGGCTGTGAGTCTTCACGGCGGTATTTCAATGTGACCGACAGGTCATCGTACTTTTTGATGAATGGCTTGAATGCGATCATATCCGGTGTAAGTGTGGAATCAACCGCACCAAAATACCAGTCAAAACCCGAGGAAAAAGTGACAGAATTGGCTCCGGGAAACCCACTTGAAAAAATCGAAACCGCATAAGGCTGGTAACCGAGCCCTAATCTGTCACAAGCTTTCGAGTATGATACATACCCTGGTACCGGCATAGTGCCCAAACCAACGGCATAGGGATAGGTAAATACCGGCGAACAGCCAACCATGCTATCGGGATAAACATTTTTAATATTCCTTGAAAGGAACAGGCATTTGAACCAGGAAGTAGTGGGATAAGGGTATTTGAGCGAGTCGAGGAGGTATGTTCGCGGATAGCTGCATGCTACTTTGGAAAAGACTGAAGGAGGCGCAGTGGTGTCAAAGGCTGCTCCATACTGCCATGTCTGGGAATAGATCCCCGGAATGGAGCATAAAAACAACAGGAAAAAGGAAATCCTGAGAGTATGGTTTTTCATATGTTAATATTTATTTTTTAACAAATCGGTCACATGGAATACCCATAATTAACATTCACGGTTTGTATGAACGTAGTCCTTATGGGTATTTCATATGCCGACAATTTTTATAACTAAACAAAAAAATTAAATCATGAAAAAGTTTACAATCTGAGTGAACAATAATTTAAGATTTGTAATGACAATATACATGATTAAATGACAAAAACAAATATTGAAATAATGAATTATAGATAAAATGCACAAATACAGTTTCTTGAATGATAATTGTTAAGAAGATATTGTTGCCAGGCAAATCGGCAGGCGATGGTCACGACCTCCGGCTTGCCCCTTTCGATTACCACCGTTTCCATTTTCCAATTAGCGGAAGTGTATCACCCATCATACGGATTCCACGGTAGTGCTGCTGTTTGAAAAAAACAAAATTCGCATCGATAAAGATTTATTGATTCATACTTTAAAGGGTTATGAAACTGTGATCAAAGAAGGAGAAAGAATTGGTGTAGCTATGATTAATCCAACAGTTTCGAGGTAGGGATTAATTGGTTGGTTCGGGACTGCAGAAACCAATAAGATTGACAATAAAAGAACGAGGCGACATTACTGCCGCCCAGTCTAGTAGTGCTCCCCCTGCTGGACTTGAACCAGCGACCCTCTGATTAACAGTACTATTTAGATCGTTTCCAAATAATGTATTATCATGTCATAAACTGTCGTAATAAACAGAATATCAATATTATAAATGTATTTTTATGTCTGATAATGAAAATGAAAATGTCATAAAATACACGTTTATATCCTATATTTGTGTTTCCGATCGTGTATCCAATTTTAAAAACATCTAATTCATGGAAAATACCGTCTACTGCACACTTGTGAAAAAATATAAGAAAAAAGAGGAGAAGTACAACATCAAATTGTGTGTCTATTTTAATGGAGAAAGACATTATTTTCTAACAAAATTCGATTTAACCGAGGATGAATGGAAAAAATTGAAATCACCAACCATTCTGAAAGATAAAAGGTTAATCGAAATAAGGGATTCTTTAAGTGAAATTGAGACAACTGCAAGAAAAGTACTGAAAAAGACAGATTACCGTAATTTCGAATCATTTGAGGACTCTTATTATAACGAAATACATAAAATAAAAAAGGATTCTGATTTCTTATGCTGGTTTGATGAATATGAAAAGTATTTGATTGAAAGAAAACGGCCAGCATCCTATTCCATTCACATTATAACATCAAAAAATTCACTTAAAAACTTTAAAAGTAAGATCCAGTTTCATCATGTGACCGTGGACTTTTTGGAACAATACTCGGATTGGATGAAATCAAAAAAGGTTGAGCAACCAACTATTGAATCTTATTTGAGGGATGTACGAACGGTTTTCAACTATGCTATTAAAAAGAAAGCAGTCAGCCAAGAGTTGTATCCCTTTGGCCGAAATGGTTATACCATCGGGACATCTACATCAAGAAAATCATCACTGTCCAAGGAACAGATGACTTCCCTTCGGAACTTAGAATTTCCTAAAGGATCAAAAATGGAATGGGCACGAGACATCTTCGTTTTTCAATATTTTACCAACGGGTTGAATTTTGTAGATCTCTGCAAGTTGAAAGAACGGGATATTGAAAAAACAGACAAAGGAACTTTCCTCAATTTTCAAAGGACTAAAACACAGGAAACAAAAAATCACACTTTGACCATCCGGGTGAATCTAACACCGGAGTCCATTGATGTTATTAATAGATGGGGTAATCAGAATAGAAAAAAGGATGACTATATCTTTCCCTATTTCAACACATTAAAAGGACACGAAGACGATCCTAAACTATTAAGAGAAACCGTTTTGACCCTTACAAGACAAATCAACAGAAGATTGAAGAAAATTGGTAAAAAACTTGAAATATATTTTAATCTTACAACTGGCATCGCTCGTCATTCTTTCGCTACACGATTAAAAGAAAGTGGGGTTCCAATAGCTGATATTAAAGACCGGATGGGTCACACAAGCACCAAAACAACGGAGTTGTATATTGATTCCATTGGGGATGACCGGATAAAGGAGATTTCAACACTTCTTTATTAACCCCTTTTACGATTCACTCTCTTCCCAATAGACAACAATTCAGCTTTGTAATCACTCCCATTTTGTTTTAACCAATCTTCTAATTTATTACGATAAAAGACGTATTTCCCTTTGGGTTTTTCATAAGGAATAATTCGTTTTCGACATAGATCACGGATGTACGAGACTTTATATGGAAGTATTGATGCGGCGAAGTATATGTCGCCGGAATCCATTCCTTTATATTTATCTGTAGCACTGATTCCTTTTACTAATGTCAGATTTTTCGATTCGTTTAACCCATCTTTTTCTGATCTGGGATTCAATTCTGATGGTGTTTCCGACTTATTATTGTGTCTTACAGTCATCTCATTTTCAAAGTCATACTTCATTAGACTTTGAAGATTTTGAATTTTATTCAAAAAGGCAAGAAATCTTATCCTGCTTCCACCACCGAAATCTTCGGTGATGGTTTCGGAAAAATCGTTAATCTTTCGTATAAGTGTTTCAGTATCGGTTTTTTCTAAAAAATCATATAATTCATAAAGGGTTGTCATTCTCAATTTCACTTATTTTCCATTGGTACATGTTTAAAATGAAAAAGTTTGATCTATTTTCATGAAGATGAGAATAACTTGGTTGATCTACATCCATCATCAATGGACAAATGAGTTGATATTCACTGTATTCTTTCAATGTTATCAATTGGAATTATTCGAACCTTAAAAATATTTTGAGAACATAAAACAACTTCTTTCCAAACTCGGTTAGTCGAAATATGTCAAATTGGATACTACCACAGATATTTCCTGACCTGATTGGACAGAATAATTCTGATAAAGAGTGGAAAAACTTCCGAAAAATACCCTAAAAAAAGTCTAACAATCTCTTGACTTTCCCTTATTTTATCTTATATTTGAGGGACTTAGAATTAACCTATAAGATCGATGTGAATTATTATTAACAATTTCAATAATATTCTATATTAATGAAATTAAACTGGTTACAGTTTAAAACAGCAAGTTTCTGTTCTTGCAAACCTCCTTGTTTGAATAAAACCGTTCATGTTCACTGGAATTGGGATCTTGGTTCAATTATAAAAGTTAATAATAAGAGTATTGGGTTTAAATAATAAATAAAAATGAAAAAACTTTACATTGTTTTCTTATTCAGTCTTTTGGGACTGAATTTAAATGCTCAAGTTTTTGTTGATCAAGTAACTAACCATTCTGGAGTAATTTATTATAATGGCAATTCATATTCTGGCGTAGTTATTGACATGTATTCAAATAAACAACATAGACTTGAGGCAAACTACCTAAACGGGAAATTAAATGGAAAATATACCGAATGGTTTGATAATGGCAAAGTGAAAATTTCAGTAAACTACAGTGCTGGTAAGCAAGATGGTAAGTATGTTAAATATTATGAAAATGGGAATAAAAATTGTGAATGTAATTTTAAGCTTGGCGGCATTTGGACTTCTGATACTACAGTATGGTATGAAGATGGAAAGAAAAAATTCGAAGGAAAGTATTATGAAGGGTTAAAAGATGGAGATTTTATTATTTATAATGAAAGTGGTAAGATAACAAAGATTTCGACATATACTAAAGATAAACTATTAAAAGAAAATAATTATAAAGACGAACAACCAGATGGAATTTGGGTTGAATGGTACGATAATGGTAAGAAAAAGTCTGAAATTTCATATCAAGAAGGTAAAAAAACCTCAGAGGCTAACTATACAAACGATGGATTAGGTTGGAAACAAATCAGATTTCTTGAAGATGGGAAAACTCAGGAAATTACCTATGAAAATGGAGAAAAGACAAGCGAGGGTTTTTTAATATCTGGCAAGCCAGAAGGCGAATGGATTTATTGGTATGACAATGGGAAGAAAGTCACAGAAAAAACATTCAAGAATGGAGTGTTAATTAATGAAAAAACTAAAATGGTTGCAAATTTAGTTTCACGATTTATTCCCACATCCTCATCTTATTTGTTCAGAACTCGTGAGAATGATAAAGTTTTTTTTAGGTTTGATTTTAATGCACAAAAAGTTGATGAATATTATGACCGAGTCAAAGATGCTATTGTAAATAATCTGATATCTTCAGATCGATTAACTCTCAAGCATGATTTTTATGGTGCGGATAAAGATGAAAGCATTAATTATTTCGTTGAATGCACAAACATTATAGTGAACTTCACAACATGGAATTGTGCAGAGCAAGGAAAGACTTATACTTGTTATAATGCAGATATAAAAGTTACGTATACCTTAAAAAATACAGAAAATCAGCTTGTTGATACCAAAACATATTATGCAACCTCATATTATGGTTTTTTATCATCTGGTCATCATTACTCTTCTCAAGATGCATTTAATTTTGCAAACAAAACCAACTATGTTAAAAATTTTATTGATGAATGTTTTCCAATTAAAACTTTTATAACAAAGATACAAAATCAATCAAAGAAAGGATTAGTAGAAACTGTGGTTATCGATGGGGGGAACAATATTGGTATTTACTCTTCAAACAAATTCAATGTGTACGAAGAAAACACAAATATAGCAATCGGTATCATTCAAGCAAAGAAAGTATCTAATGAATCTACAATTTGTAAAGTAATAGATGGAGAAGCTGTAATAACCTCAAAATTAAATCAAAAAATTAAACTTAGGGTGGTTGCAACTAAATAGAAATAATTATTTAATAACCAAATACATTAAATATGAAAACTAAATATTTTGAAAAAGTTGAAAACAAATATGTTTTTAACATTTCACGGATCTTTTGGCATATTTTTATTGTCGTGGGATCACTTGCAATAATTGGTGGCGTTTTTTTGTATCTATATGGAATTTTGCCTCCGATTAAACAATCTGTAAAACAAGAACAACCTCCAACAAAGCAAGTATATCCAACTGCTGTTACAGTTACTTTAAACGATCTACAATTAGAGGAATCAAAAAAAATTGAAAATCAAGAATCACAAATTCAGACATCAGAGAATGAGGATAGGCCTCCTAAATCAGTCGTAGATAATACAAAAAAACTAGAAAAAGGAGAAAAGGAATATTTGATATCTCTGGAACTTTTAACAAAGACATTACCTGCAATAGGGCATTATGAATACTATCAAGGGAATAAGAGATTATATGATTATTATAAAGTTGAAAAATATCGTACATGGATTGATGATAATAATCTCAGTGGCAGACTTAAGTTTGCTTTTGAAAATACTTCTGCTACAAATTTTATTGATAAAAAATGTTTGGTCGACTCAATTATTCCTGAATTAAAAGCATTTCCGGAAAATAAAAGAATTATAATTTTTAATATTATTACATCAAACGCTTGTAAAAATGTTGTTGAATTTACTGCTAATTTTCATATTGCACTTAAGACATCTTCGAAATTTCAAGATGAAGAACGAATACAATCCTTTGAAGCTTTAATGCGGTTTTGCAAATTCAATCCAAATGAAGGTAAAGTATTTATTGAATATGTCAATAAGGTTATTGAGAAATTTGAAATAAAAGGACGTTCGAAGATTCTATTTACAATGATCGCAGCACATAATAGATATTTTGATAATAATATAGCTATTCAAACAGAACAAACTAATTTATTTTTACCAATGCTTCCTAAGATAAAACCTGAGTTGCAAGCTCTGGCATTAAATAAGTATTACCAGATTTATATAGCAAAAAATTCAAGTAGAGACCAAACGATAGCCCAAATAGAAAGGCAGTATAAAGAAGCTTTACTTCAGATTGAAGAAAAATATCAACAAGATAGCATCGTATCTGAAGCAAATTATTATTTAGCTAAACAATCAAAATCACAATTAAGAAGCACAGCATTGTATGGTATTGCTTTGGGGTTGGGATTAGTCTCATTAATCGCTATAATTTTAGTTTTCTTATCAATTCAGAGAAGCGTTAGGATGATAGAAGAAAAATTAACTAGCGAAATTATAATTGAAAAAAATCCTTCATAGAGGGCTTACCAATTCAGATATCAATATCCGTGAAAGATTTTTCCATAATGAATTAAAATCGAAACAATAATAAAATTATTAAATTAAAATT
>Ga0208102_1000201_pt1 | contig 26789 bp, 29 predicted proteins | sample CryBogmetaGMA17M_FD_184549 | JGI IMG/M metagenome (GOLD analysis project Ga0208102, IMG submission 184549) | Freshwater microbial communities from Crystal Bog, Wisconsin, USA - MA17M (SPAdes) | ecosystem: Environmental > Aquatic > Freshwater > Lake | place: Crystal Bog, Wisconsin, USA...
ATAATGAACAGAAATGATCTTATTATTAGGGTGTTAATTACCTAGTTAGGTAATTAACACCCTAATTTTTAAACCCTGATTGAGTCTTGATTCGAGATAAAAACGGCTGTTTTAAAAAGCTGAAAAAATACGGATGGCAAACCCAGTTGCACATGTATGGCTTTCAAAAAGTCGGGGTGATTATGGTTAAAATTTTAAAAGTTTTAGCTAATGGCTTCAAGGCAAAAACGGTGCTTTTTTACGAAAAGCACTCAATAAATTGGACCATTTTATTCTACGCTTAAGATAGGAAAGGCTAAGCAGATCGTGGTCAGCCTTTCGAACCATCAACGACTTAACCGTCAACCCTTAGACAAGCCCAGTACGAGCAGTTAAGCCTCGATCATTGCCCCGCTTTAAGTAGGTAACCAGAACAATCTTATCGGCACGGACATAACCCACTAGGTAACGTTTAGCACTTAGCCTCTCGTTGAATATTTTCGTGGATCAACTTATTTTTCCAGTTCAAGCCAACAAATTATTATTTTTTATTAAAATAATAATAGCCGCCATATTTTCCTTTCAGAACCATGCTGTTGTCGTCTTTTTCAACGACTGTAAACAGATCAACCCGGCTACTACCTACAGTCGCCACTTTTAGTTTTCCGTCTTCTATATCGTAAGCTACAGGTGGTTGATCGTAATAAGTTCCTTCGCGAGGAATATGTAAAATGGTTACTTTGCCATCTTTAAAGACCCAAGTGTCTTCCCGATTGATAGCTTGTTTATCGGTTAATGAATTTTTGGTGGACTGCAGCTTCCAGGTACCTTCAACTTCTTCTTTGGATTGCAAGGTAACGTCGGCATAAACAGTACTTAAAAATACAGACAAACCCAAGAATACTGCGGCTAGATTTATTTTTTTCATCATCATCTTCCTGTATTAAAATTAAATAACAACCCCTGCATTTTACTCACAGACCGGGGATAGCTAAAGCATTATTAATTTATCAAGCACCAATTATTCTGTCGACTCTTTCCGGATAACGGGAGTTGCTATAAATACAAAACCAGGCAGTTCAGGTCATACGAACAGACTTTGCTGGTTTTATAAACCTGCAAGGTCACCTATCAATCTTTTTTACCGCCTTAAATTGGCAGCACAAAATCAGACAAGTTAAGCAGCCCTTCAAGTTCAGGTAACGGCTCCTCTTTTGCAGAAATATAATCGGTTTTATTGGGTTTTTTTGCACCCGGACAATCAATGCTGATTCGCTGGACCTGTTTACCCAGCTTTAACGCGGTCAGTTGACCACCCCACAAGCAACCGGTATCAATAGCATAACAATTTGGCCCCTCATGATACCCCAACGTAGACCAGTGCCCGAAAATAACACGCATATCCGCATTCTTACGCTTGGGAACTTCAAACCACGGCAGCAGATTTTTAGGTTGAGATCCTAAAGGGCCACTGTTGGTAAAATCAAGGCGGCCATTAACATCACAATAACGCATACGGGTAAAACAGTTAATGATAAAGCGTAACCTTGCTACGCCTTTTAAACTACTCGACCAAACGTTGGGTTTATTGCCATACATGTTTTTTAAAAACACCTGATAATCAGTACTTTTTAAAGTCTGTTCTGCCAGCAATGCCATTTTTTGGGTCTTTTTAAAATCCCATTGCGGCGGCAAACCGGCATGGAGCATGCAAAAATCATCATTATAATGAAACAGGGGGCGATGTCTTAGCCAATGAATTAACTCATCCCGGTCAGGTGCCTCAAGCACCGGACAGAGCGTGCTTTTTTTATCGGCCACTTTTTGTAAACACGATGCTGCAAGTAAATGCATATCATGGTTTCCTAATACCGTGACCGCTGAACTACCCAGCGATTTTACAAAGCGCAGGGTTTCCAAGGATTTGGGGCCACGGTTAACCAGATCACCGGCAAACCACAGCTGATCGGTATTTTCATTAAAAGAGATGGTATCAAGGAGCCTTAATAACTCATCATAACAGCCTTGTATATCACCAATAGCGTAAATAGACATTTAACTAATGCAGTGTTCTTGGAATGGATAAAGTAAATTGAGGAATGTTGGCGTTAAAATTTTCGCCATCGTCAGAATGCATTGTATATTGGCCCTGCATTGTACCCACTGGCGTCTCAAGAACGGCACCACTGGTGTAACGAAACATTTCTCCCGGTTTAAGATAAGGTTGTTCGCCAATAACGCCATCGCCTCTTACCTCTTGAATTTTGCCATTGGAGTCGGTAATTAACCAATGACGATTTAAAAGCTGTGCAGGTACCGTACCTTTATTCGTTATAGTGATAGTATAGGCGAACACATAGCGATCATTTTCAGGAACCGATTGTTCGGCAATGAAAAAGGGCGTAGCTTCAACTAATATTTTATTTTTTTCGGTCATTATAAGATCATATAGTGTTTATTTATTGATTATTTCATCGTAACTTGCCATTAAACGCAAGTAACTATTTAATATATAAAATAACCAATGAACAAACCGTACTTTTTTCAACCATTAGGACACGACATTGCATATTCACATCTTAGGTATTTGCGGAACATTTATGGGCGGACTTGCCGTTATTGCAAGGCAATTGGGCTATCAAGTTAGCGGCTCGGATCAAAACGTTTATCCACCCATGAGCACACAATTGCAACAACAAGGCATTCAATTAATGGATGGTTATCGCGCTGAAAATCTGGATGGTAACCCCGATCTGGTTATTATTGGCAATGCCTTGTCACGCGGTAATCCGGAAGTTGAAGAAGTGCTAAATAAAGGCCTTAATTATGTATCAGGGCCGCAATGGCTGGCAGAACATGTATTACACGATAAATGGGTATTGGGTGTTGCCGGAACTCACGGCAAAACCACCACAGCCAGTATGCTGAGCTGGATTCTTGAACATCAGGGCTTAAATCCGGGATTTTTAATTGGCGGAATTCCGTTAAACTTTGGCATATCGGCGCGTTTAGGCGGAGGGCCGGAAAATAAATCAGGCTTTTTTGTGATTGAAGCGGATGAATATGATTCCGCTTTTTTTGATAAGCGTTCAAAGTTTGTTCACTACCGACCCCGGACAGCCATACTTAATAACCTGGAATTTGATCATGCGGATATTTTTCCTGATCTTGATGCCATAAAACGGCAGTTCCATCACTTGGTAAGAACTATTCCAGGAGAAGGTTTAATTATTAGCCCAGAGCGGGATGCCAATCTCAATGAAGTTCTGAAAATGGGTTGCTGGACACCTATTGAAAAAACGGCTATTAATGCAAACTCACAATGGAATGCAACATTACTCAAAGCTGACGGTAGCCAATTTGCGGTACTGTTTGAAAATAATGAGCAAGGCATCGTCGATTGGACACTAACAGGTGAACATAATGTTTACAACGCCTTATCAGCCATCACAGCGGCAAATCATGTCGGTATTCGGCCTAAAGATGCAATAGCCGCGTTGGGTCAATTTATCAATGTTAAACGGCGCATGGAAGTAATTGCAAAGATTAACGGCGTGACGCTATATGATGATTTTGCCCACCACCCGACAGCGATTGCAACAACACTGGATGGTTTGCGTAAACAAGTGGGGCAAGAGCGCATCATCGCTATTGTAGAACCCAGATCTAACACCATGCGCTTGGGAGTACATACCGAAACGCTGGCAAAATCACTGGACAATGCTGATCTGGCGATCATTTATCAACCGAAAAATCTGGATTGGGATTTAAGCAAGCTAAAAAACCATGCCAACAATATTGAAATCTGTCAGTCCCTTGATAACATCATCGAAAAGCTTAAAGTGGAAGCCCTTGCAGGCGGTCATTTTGTGTTAATGAGTAACGGCAGTTTTGGAGGTATCTATCAACGTTTGCAAGAAGAATTGTAAGGTTATTTTGGCATTCTTCGCAAAAGCCCAAAAACAGTTGACACTTTTTTCAGCACCCTTCATTTTCCAATTAACTGTTTACACCAGGTGTTGCTCTATGCATTTAGAGCACTCTCACATGCTGATTTGAGAAAGGTTAAATCAACCTTAGAGGTTATGCTTGGAAGCCAACAAGTGATCGACTGAGATTTAAGTCATGGAATACTGTCCTTGCACTTGTGTACTTGAACACAACACTAGTGAGGCATGGCAACAGCTGTGGCGTGGAATTTTTGGATCTGTGTCGTACCTGTTCTTATTAGCGAATCCTTTTACTCCATCTTGACGCTTCTTGTCATCTTTTACCAGCTAGCTTAAGCAACCATTACCTTGTATCGTTAGTCTTCGGCGACAGACTCTACACAAACAAAAAAACAGATAAGCTTGCATACGCAATGATATTTCGACTTATTCCGGGGATAATGATTCTTGAAATGGTCAATTGGATTTTGCAGTCAACTATCCGCAGTTTTTAGATACCTACAGCCATCGACTCTTTTTTTCGGCGTGACGATTTCTATAACTATCTGAAACACGTCGCTACTATTCACTAAGCTGTGCAACACTTAAAGGAGATGATAATAAAATTCGATAAGGTATATTTTTAAACTATAAACCCTTTTCATAACCTACTTGTCCGAAAGGACTGTCATTTACAAGTTTAACGTTAAAAAAAACCCCCGCTACTTAAAAAGTAACGGGGGTTTTTCAATTCCTTAACTAACCATGAAACAGTTAGTTAATTATTTCATATTAAATGAAGCTTGGAATTAATGGAGCGTCAATTGTAATCATTTGACGGTTGCCAGCTTCATCATAGAAGAATAGCAAACCAGCAAAACGACTGTCTGGATCATAGATCAAGTCAGCTAAACGATAAACTTCCCATGCTGCGTCAGAAGCAGTTACTTGAACGGTTCTTGATTGACCTGGAGCAAGTGGGCTGTTATCACTAACAGTCAAACCTTCTTCAGCCAATAAGTCGTCAGGATAACCTGATTCATCTACAGATACTGCAGCGTCCATGAAACGTACACCAGCAGTGTTGAACTCACCTAAACGAATAGATGAATCACCATTGTTAGTGATAGTCATGGTCATTTGCATTGCACGACCTGGTACACGGTAAGTAGCATCTTCAATTTTAACCTTAACTGTAGTAGCAGGCATATCAATTGATTTAATACCACGTAACAAACCAGCTTGCAGAGGAGTTGTAATAGGGAACTTCTCGTTAGTGCTAGCCATTGACATAGCAATAATTACGACAGTACCTACAGCAAAGCCCAATGCAACTTTCTTATCAGCAGCGCTAATCAATGAATCAGCTTTACCAGCTTCAACAGCGATTGAACGTGGGATAAACATTGGTTTACGAACCCAGTATGCAAGCCAAATCAAACCAATAGCGTACCATGCAGCATGCCAGAAGTATGTGTTGCCCAGGTTATAAGTTTCCAGGTCAACAGTTTCGCCTGTCAAAGTAGTAATTGGGTTAACAAAAGTTCCCATGGAACCAGTAATAGTTACCCATTTACCTGGACCAATGATTGGACCGCCGCCTTTAACGTTCAACATAGTGTGAACGTGCCAGTCACCTGGACGACGTGCTTTCAACAATACTTTAAACTCATAAGTCTCACCCAGTTCCAAAGAAACTGAACGTGGAACTAATTGACCACCGATCCAAGACCCTGCACGAATAAATACAGGACCAGGAATACCAATGTTCAAGAAAGAGATTTCTGGTTTATCAACAGTTTCTGGCCAGCCAGTAAACACGAAGAATTTACCTGAAATTGTCATTGTATCGTTAACTGGCACTTCTTCTTTTGACCAGTTAAGGTCAAACCAGTGAATAGTACGCATACGCATAAATGCGGCTTGCGATTTTTCACCATGAGCAGATGCAGTTGGTACATATAACATCGCTGCTGTAACAGTAATCAGCAGTGCGACAAAGGATAATTTAGCAACCTTGTCTTTTAATATTTTCATATATCCTCCTCTATAATAGAGAATCTATAGTTTTTGAGTATCTAACGGAAACAAAATAACAATTATTTAGTGCCGTCAGTCTTTTTTATTTTTCGATGTAACAGTTCTTATACAGACTCAACAAATGCAGTTGAGTTGAACCACTTGCCGAAGAAATGCCACAAGAAGTATATTAAGATACTCACGAAACCAGAGAAGAACGCTGATACAGGAGCAACGTCTTTACCGAATGTTCTCAGTGTACCTTTTTCTACCATTCTGATGTATTCAGGTGTACCAGTTCTAACATAGTGGTAACCTTGTAAATCAGCTAGTGTCATCATCATGCCGTTATATTCAACAGGAACATGTAACGGAGCAATGATTGGCCAGTTTCCTGGATAGAACAACAGACCCCAAGCCAAACCACCAATAACAGCAGTTGCTGTCATACTGCCAGTCAACATCAAGATAGCGTCGAGTACAATTGCACCTGGCATCAAGTTTGAAGGGAAGCAGAAGTTTACCGGGAAATAAGTCCAACCCCAGAAGTTTAAATATCTGTTGACCCACTCACCTAAGAGCAAACCTAAAATACAAACTACTGCGCCGAAAGGCAAACGGTAACGGTACCACAGCATAGATTGAACAGCAGCAGGGAAAGTGATTGAAACGATTGGGGCTACAGTTACCCATAGACGTCTATCTTTCCAGTCTGTCCAGAAATCCCAGTCACCACCGGTTAACATATAGTGAATGTGATATCCACCAAGTACAACGAAGAACAATGTAAACAAAATTAGCCAATCGAACGTGCGTGAAACTTTTACAGCTTCAGCGCGTGAACGTACAGCTGATTGAGATGCGCTCATAGCTTACCTCCTAAAGGATTTAAATTATTTTTATTAATCATTAACCTGTCAACTTTGCTGCTTCGTCGTGAAAAAAGACGAAGCAACCAGGAGATAGTTAATTATTACAACCAAGACTTAATATTAAGCTAAGTCTTTTTTCAGAAGCTTGGATAAAGCTCCAACTTCTATGTTTACAATACCCATTACACCTAAAGCAGCCCATCCGAAGAATACGAAGCCGTAGTGTAAAGGTGCAACAAACAATTCTTCCATAAACCAGAAAGTGTGACCCCATTCGTTCAAGCCAACATTTGGCAAGATCATGAAAGGACCAACTACTGATACTAAATACTGAAGAGACAAACCTTTTTGATAGGTTGGTAATCTTGTTTTAGCATATAAGAAAGAAGCACCACCAGTGATGATGTAGATAGGATAGCTCAAGTAGAATTCAATGATGTGACTTGGTGTAAAGTCAGTATCACGAACAATAGTTTGATGCCATGTACCATCTTGCTCTGTAAAGTAGCTAGCGCCATAATAAATAGCGATACCGTACATTACCAACCAAGTCCAATGAGTAAAGTGTCTTCTTAACTCTTCTCTTGGAGTGATTGACATCACTTTACGGTCACGAGATTTCCACATGTAACCCCACAGGATACCTGCAGTAGATACTTCCAATACAAATTCAATGTATAGAAAGTTCATCCAGTATGTTTCGAATTCAGGTGCGAATGAGTCCAAACCGGCTGACCAGCCATAGACACCTTCATACCAACGAACCCAACCGTAAAATATGACATAGAGCGCAGCGCCCAGGAACATATTTCTTTTGTTTAACAGCGGTGCTTCCGCAGCATCAGCTTTCACTGATTCAGTTGTAGCTGCCATTTCTACCTCCTAAAAATTAACAAATCCCCAGTCGAATGACCAGGACTCTATAGTACAACTCCATTTTCCCACTTCTTACTTAAACTAAATTTAAGGGAAGTCTCACCAACTCAATTTGGTGAGTTGTCAGTCTACCAGTTCGAATAACCTTGTCAAGTCAAAAACATTCTACAATTTTATTTCCTTGCAAAAATTCATGCCGCCATAAAATTTACCTACGCTTAATATACTGATTTCTGTTAAAATTCTGTCACAATTGTTAATAATTAGTCCTAATTCAACCACCTAAATTTTATGAAAAAATACCGAACATTACTCCTTGTCGCAGGCTTGGCTGTTCTACTTTTAAGCCAATATAAAATCGTTATGCCTGTTATTTATAAAGTTGTTGCGTCTGATCTGTTTCTTGTTGACAGCAACGACCAAGCCAGCTCATTGCCCATTTCAACACCTTTATCGGCAATCGCTTTCATGCATTGTAATAATTACATTAAATCCGAACTCGGATCTGATGCGACCGTTATCTTTCCTGAAAAACCATTAAATGCCTATACTTTTGGCAATTATCAGTACCTTATTAGCGCTGAAGTTACCCTCACCAAAGATACTACAGGCACAAGCACAAAAAAATATGTTTGTCGCATCACTTATAACAACGGAGACAATGAGGAAGGTGCTCTTGATTTCGACAACTGGTCAATTATTGGATTATCCGGCTTGAAGGACTCGTAAAAAACTGAACAGCATCAAACAAAATGCCGGTTAATCAATGATATTTAATTAACCGGCATCACTTGTCGTTTTGGGGGACTTTTTTAATAACTCTACGCGGCCAATGCCATTAAGTTAAGCCGTTCGCTGAGCGGAGTCAAAGCGATTTTGCCGGCTTCGGATCCGCTCAGCCAACAGCTTATCTTGCCAAGAGGTACTTAACTTAACGGCATTGGATACCATCCCTTTTGAGGGATGTTATCCGTTTGAGTTAAATTGTCGTGTAGTGGAAGTTTAATTTCTGAAAGACTATATTGATACTACGTTTTGCATGATAAATTGAATTCATCGGCTTAACCATCATTGCAACCAAAAAACAACATCAATCCCAGCGATCATCCCTAACCTGCACTTTTCCATTGTCAATGCGCACCGAAAAACAGTGTATATTTTCATAGGCTGGGGGAGATTTAACAACGCCCGTTTTAACGCAAAAACGGGCACCATGACGAGGACAGATAATTTCATCACCGTCTAACTCGCCACTCGCAATTTCTCCACCATCATGCGAACAAACATCTTCAATCGCATAAAAACCACCGTCAACCTTAAATACGGCAACATCCGCTCCATCAATATCAATGACGATATTTTCGCCATTTGCCAAGGCTGTTTCATCTATTACATTTACCCAATCAGACATGCTCCAGCCTCGACTTTTTAACGTTAACTTTTAAAATAAACATCATAACGCAATAATTTCCCGTGAAAACTTTCATTAGGCTTGCCACCCAAAGGCTCTGCATAATCAGGACTTTTTACCACGATCCGTTTTCCGGCAGCCATTAAAGCCGCTGCAAAAAGCTGCTCTTTATCTTGATCATCGCCCAACAAGTCACGTAAGACCATCATTGATTTCTTGGGTAATGCGGATTTTTTACGCTTGGGAGGAAACATGGGATCAAGATAAATACAGTCCGGCGGCGCATCCAACGTCGCCAACAGCTCAATGGCATTACCGATGAGTAATCGGGGCGACTGAAGATTGAGTTTCTGCATCCACTCCAACTCAAGCAAGCGTTTAAAACCGTCACCGAGTAATTCGGCCATCACCGGCGAACGTTCGATGCAAAGCACTTCATAACCCATGCGAAAGATATGCAAACTGTCCTGACCCCACCCCGTAGTGGCATCAATAACCGTTCTGGTTTTTCGCCCGAGTGCGTGTGCCAAAGCCCCATCTTTCGGCGCTGGCCATGAGCGCTGCTCACCATTGCGTGGCTCTATATCAACGACCAAGCCCCCTTTTTTTAGCAGCTCTTTATCAAGTAACTTTAAACAGCCATCGCGCCAGCTTAAAAAAAAGCTTTCCGGGCACTCGTCATTAACCGCTTGATATAAAGGAACCTCTAGTCTTTCGGCAAGCTGCTGAAACGGCAGGCTATCGCCCTGCCCTTGATAAAGTACGGCCAGTTTTCCGGTGTATTTTTGCACTGAAGAGTTATCGGGATCAGCTTATTCTGTAGAAATGGCTTGTTGGTCGTTTTTCAACGCCGCATCAAGGGTATGCCAAGCCAACGTTGCACATTTAACCCGTGCCGGATATTCACGCACACCGGCTAATACGGCCAGCTTACCAATTGCTTCAAGATTAAAGTTTTCATCTTTACCGGTAGTCATTTCATGAAACTTTTTAAATAATTCTTCAGCTTCATTCTCGGTTTTACCTTTAACTATCTCCGTCATTAACGAAACCGATGCGGTGGAAATAGCGCACCCCGAGCCCTGAAAACTGGCATCGGCAATCACATCACCCTCCATTTGCAAATATAAAGTCAGGCGATCACCGCACAGTGGATTAAAGCCTTCGACTTTTCTATCGGCATTTTCAATGATGCGAAAATTGCGCGGGTTACGATTATGGTCAAAAATAACCTCTTGATAGAGGTCGCGTAAATCATCAAACATGGTTGCTCTCTGTGCGTTTTATTCAGAATAGAAATGGGGGTACAGTTCTTCCGAACTGATATAGCGACTGGCTTGACGCATAATGGCTTTGCTGGTTCCGGTATCCAATTCTGTATGATTTGGAATGGTTAATATTTGTTTTTGGCCCTGAACCACGCGCGTCAATTTTATGTGACTACCGCGTTGGGAAGCAATAACAAAACCAAATTGCGTCAAAATGGCTAAAACCTGTTTAGCGGTCAAGCGTTTTAATTTTGGCACACCGCCGCCATTTCGTAATTGACTACAATCGGTGGATTAGGCGCAAAACCTAAAGCAGACAAATCTTCGCCATCTAAATGCAAACTGATTGCCTCGCGTAAATTCAGCACCACTTCATCCAAGGTTTTACCTTGTGTCACAATGGGTAATTCAACACACTCAGCGATAAAGCCGGATTCTTCGCCCGTGTGTATACAGGCTTTAATTGTGTAAATCATTAGCCAAATACCTCAATCAAGGATTCTATCCCTTTCATTAACACATCAATTTCTTCTTTTGTATTATACATTGCAAAAGAGGCGCGTGCCGTCGCAGGTACTTTATAAAAATCCATTACCGGCATAGCACAATGATGCCCTGCCCTGATTGCAATACCTAAACTATCGAGCATGGTGCCAATATCGTGTGGATGTATTTTATCCAACACAAAAGACAAAATTGCGCCTTTATGCTCAGCCTCGCCAATGATTCGAAGACCCTTAATTTGTTTGGCTTTTTCCGTAGCATAAGCCAATAACTCAGCCTCGTAAGCCGCAATATTATCCATACCGATACCGTTTAAATAATCAATGGCCGCACCCAAACCAACGACATCGGCAATATTCGGCGTTCCGGCTTCAAACTTATAAGGCAGCACATTGTATTCGGTTTCTTCAAAAGTGACTTTGCGAATCATATCACCGCCACCTTGATAAGGCGGCATGGCTTCCAGCAACGCTTGTTTGCCGTAAAGCACACCAACACCTGACGGGGCATACAGCTTATGCGCAGAGAACACATAAAAATCGCAATCCAGTTCCTGAACATCGACTGTTATATGAGGAATGGCCTGAGCACCATCCAACAGCACCGGGATGCCTTTTTCATGCGCGACCGCGATAATCTTTTTAACGGGATTAATGGTGCCCAAGGCATTTGACATGTGCACGACAGAAATCAGCCTGGTTTTATCATTGACCAGCTTTTCAAACTCGTCAAATATCAATTCACCTTGCAAGTTAATGGGGGCGACTTTTAACACCGCGCCGGTTTGCTCGCACAGCATTTGCCAAGGCACAATATTGGAATGATGCTCCATGGCGGTAATGATAATTTCATCACCCGGTTTAATATTGGCTTTGCCATAAGTTTGCGCGACCAGATTAATGGCTTCGGTAGCGCCTTTAACAAAAATAATTTCTTTTTCGCTGGCTGCATTAATAAAGTCTTTAACTTTAGTCCGTGCGCCTTCAAATTTGTCAGTAGAGCGAACACTTAAGGTATGTACGCCGCGATGCACATTGGCATAATCATGACTATATAAATGCACAATGCTGTCAATAACCGCCTGCGGCTTTTGGCAAGTAGCCGCATTATCCAGATAAACCAGTGGTTTGTTGCGTATCTTTTCTGCCAGGATGGGAAAATCAGCGCGGATTTTTTCTACAGGGAAATTTATCATGGTTTTGTCTGTTTTGATAATGACCGGTTGCTTATTCACTAGCGACATATTATATTTACCTTTGATTTTAATTTGGTTTAATTGCATTTATGGCTACTGTTAATCCTACAAAACATCTGACCAACATCAATGAATGGCGCAGATTAGGCGAAGCTAATATTTTTCCGCCAGAAAGCCGACTTGAACTCATTAATGGAGAAATATTAGAAATGGCACCTATAGGCTTTAATCACGCGGGTCATGTTATTCGTTTACTTAATTTTTTTGCACCACTGGTTAGCAATAAAGCATTGGTTAACGCTCAAAATCCACTCCAACTCGGCGACCTTTCCGAGCCAGAACCGGATTTTATGCTGTTAAAACCCAATGCTGATTTCTATTCATCTCGCCACCCCAATGCCAACGATGTATTATTGCTAATTGAAGTCGCCGATAGCTCCCTAACGTTTGACCAAAACCAAAAACTGCGTTTATATGCGCTGCACGGCATTCCAGAATACTGGCTGATTAACCTCAATGACGAGTGCCTGGAAGTGTATCGCAAACCCAATGGCGAAGTGTATGCAGAAAAAACCACATTACGGGCAGGCGACACCATCACTTTGTCACAACTGAATGAAATCAGCATCCGCATGGCAGATATTTTATAAGCGGCGAGAAAATGCTTTTTTACCTTGAGCCTTTCACCTTGTACCTCGTTCATAACCAGCTTTTTTCAACACCTTCCTGAGGAAAGCGGACTAACACTTGCTCCAGCACCCTGTCGTGCAGTCCTTTAATCTTAACCTTGTCAACCATTTCATTGGCAAATGCAAAGGTCAGTATGTTACGCGCAGTTTCTTCATCAACGCAACGTGATTGCAGATAAAAAACAGATTTTTCATCCAACTGCCCCACGGTCACACCATGCCCGCATTTAACATCATCCGCGTAAATTTCCAACTGCGGCTTGGTATCCGCTTCAGCATCGCTTGATAACAGCAAATTACGATTATTCATTTGCGAGTCGGTTTTTTGAGCATCTTCAGCCACAATCACCCGTCCCTGAAACACACCTCTGGCCCGATCATCCAATACGCCTTTATAAAGTTCACGACTAATACCATGAGGCTTTAGGTGATTAATACGGGTATGGTTGTCGATATGCTGACGCTTGATACCCAAATACAAACCGTTTAGCTCGCACTCGGAAGCCTGATCCAAATCGGTATGAATGTCGCACCGCGCCAGCAAACCGCCAAAAGCGAAATTATGATGGTTAAAGCGGGCATCTCTGGATTGCTTAACGTAAATACCGCCAAAATGGTAAGCTTTTTCAGACTCACATTGCATTTTATACAGCGTTATTTGGGCATTTGCACCCACAAAAACTTCAGTGACTGCGGCTGATAAATAGGCGTTATCCAAACCGACAAAAGTTTCTATGACGTTGGCCTCGGCCATTTCATCTGCGACAATAACAGTGCGTGTAGCGGTCAAGACATCATTTTGTGTAGAGATATGTAATACTTGTATCGGCTTTGCCAACACTTGTTTAGCGGCAACATGGACGAACAAACCATCCGTAAACCAAGCGGTATTAAAGGCAATAAAGCCATGCTCACTGCTATTAACGGCCTGATTAATATAATTTTCCAGTTTATCCGGCTGTTTTGCCAAAGCATCTGCCATACCCATAACCGATATATTTTCCGGCAAGCCGTTCAAAACCGAAAGCTCTGCGGAAAAATGCCCATCAACCAACACCACCGACCACGCATCTTCCAATTGATACGATTTCAGCCAATCGCTGTCAACAGGACTTGCGGTTACACGGGTCGCAGGCGAGAACAATTTTTTCTCGATTGCCGAAACATTGGTATAACGCCACTCTTCTTCACGCGGTGATGGAAAACCCTGTACTGAAAATTGCTCTAAAGCTTCACCTCGCAACGCCGTCAACCAAGACAATGTTTGCCCTGGCAAGGCCGGTGCCAGCGTTTGATATTCTGCCGCATAACGGCTAGCTAATGCCGTCGTCATTATGCTGCCGCCTGAGTATCTTCCAGCCAACTGTAGCCTTTTTCTTCAAGTTCCAATGCCAATTCAGCACCGCCCGATTTAACAATTTGACCATTCGCCAAAACATGAACAAAGTCTGGCTTAATGTAATCCAGCAAGCGTTGATAATGAGTTACCATCACAAAAGAACGCTCAGGTGAACGTAAAGAATTAACGCCTTCCGCAACCACTTTTAAGGCATCAATATCCAGACCGGAATCGGTTTCATCCAAAATGCACAACTTGGGCTCAAGAATAGCCATTTGCAGGATTTCATTGCGTTTCTTTTCACCGCCGGAAAAACCTTCATTCACGGCGCGATAAAGAAACTTCTCATCCATTTCCAGCAAACGTATCTTGCCTTTAACCAGCGTTAAAAAATCCATCGCATCTACTTCAGGCTGTCCGTGATGCTTACGAATCGAATTAAGCGCCGCTTTTAATAAATAAATATTACTGACACCGGGAATTTCAACCGGGTATTGAAACGCCAAAAATACGCCTTCACGCGCCCTGATTTCAGGAGGCATCGCCAATAAATCTTTGCCCTGATAAATCACTGAGCCACCCGTCACTGTATAGCCACCCTTGCCGGACAATATATGAGACAAGGTGCTTTTACCTGAACCGTTCGGCCCCATGATGGCGTGAATTTCTCCGGCTTTTATTTCAAGGTTGATACCTTTGAGAATTTGTTTATCGTTGACGTTGACGGTTAAATTTTTAATACTGAGCATAAAAGTTCCAATTGTTTTTTAGTTGCCTAGGCGGTGTGAATACTAATGTTGGGCATGAAATTAAAATCTTTGATGTTATAGGTATAAAGCGGAATGTTATAAACAATCGCTGTCGCACCGATAATCGCATCAGGAATTTGTAAACTATGACTAAGTTTAAATCTTTCTATTAACTCAATCGCGACTTTTGAAATATGACTGTCAACCTGTACGATGTCGTAGAAACGTAATTTCTTTTTCATTTGTGCTAACTCGGCTTTATTTCCCATGCCTTGATAAAGCTCCATAAGAGTGATCGCAGATAAGCCTATTTTCGTCAAACCTATCTCTTCCATTTGTGCGATGGTCGTTTTATTACCATTAAACGCATGAATAAAAACGTTGGTATCACATAAAATCATTATTCCGATTCCGAACGTTGCCAAGCCTGTTTTCTGATATCAGTTAGATTTCTAGGTTGTTCCGCCCATAATCCAAACAAATCTGAGGGATTAATATTTTTATCACCTTTAGTTATTTCTGGTTGGCGTTTATTTTCTACAGATAGATAACGTGTTTTTATAAAAGCAATAAAATCTTCGACTTGATGTTGCGCTTCAGGTGGCAATTGCTCTAAGTCATTTAAAAGTTGTGCTGTGTTCATTGTTATATCTCCCCAACATATTGATTACACTTAAATAAACTATCTATTTCACCGTCAGCCATATCAATATCGAGACCTGAACCGTTCTGGCCCATGATGGCATGAATTTCACCGGCTTTTATTTCAAGATTAATGCCTTTAAGAATGGGTTTATCGCCAACACTAACGTGAAGATTTTTTATGTAGAGCATAGTTGGTTACCTAATTTATCTTGTATTTAATAACGCTTAATGGACTTGCGACTTTTCAAACAATGCCAAACATTGAAGCTTTATAGTGTCGCAAATAGTATGTAGAGGTAAATGGCTTAAATTTTTTGTATCGAATGGATTTTGTAATTCAATACCAATTCTATCCAAAGACAGCAATGGATAAGCAACCAGAAAAAAAACAAGTACTGTACTAAATCCCGCCTTTTCTATTAAAGAAAAAGGCAGTAATAATAAAAAAATCAAAATAAATCGCCGGGTTTTAATTGCATAAACTAATGGCATAGGGGTTTTTAAAATTCTTTCACAGCCGCCAATATAATCAACCAGTAAAATTCTCTGTCCTTCCAGAAGCTGAAAAGTGAAGCCATCCATTTGGTGCATAAACCGGGCTTTTTCTAATAATGCAGCTATTTTACTTGCAACAAACAAGGGCTTGTGCACAGCAGAATTTAGAGCTTCAATATCCTCCACGCTTAGTAAATCGTGTAAATTATCGAAATTGCTGCCACTGCGTAATGATTCTTTAACCGCAGAAGAAAATGTAATCGTCCATTTCAACATCTCTTCACGCCAAACGCCTTCTTGAGGCCCATAGTTTAAAGCGCCAATGACGAGGTTTCTGCTTTGATTATTGATACCGCCCCATATCTTGCGCGCCTCCCACCAACGCTCATGACCCGCATTAGTTCTAAACACCAGTACCAGGCCAAGCACAACGCCGGTATATTCAAAGGGAGTCACCTCCAAATGTGGCAATGGTAGCCAGTAATAATCAAGCATCACTAATAGTAAAGGATAACAAGACATTAACAGCAGTCCCGGTAAAATACGTGGCGTTACTGACCCCCGCCACATTAAGGCACCATGCAAAAAACCTGGAGATTCATCCTTATTACTATGCAACTTTACCGATTTTTTCATATTGATAACCTTAACCCGCCAATTAAAAACTAACCCACCGAACCTTCCAAACTCAAGCCCAGCAATGCTTGCGCTTCTACCGCAAATTCCATTGGCAGCTCCTTAAACACTTCTTTACAAAAACCGTTAACGATCATTGAAACCGCATCTTCTGCTGAAAGTCCGCGTTGCTGACAAAAAAATAACTGGTCTTCGCTAATTTTGGACGTGGTCGCTTCATGCTCAACTTGCGCTGAAGGCTGCTTGACCTCAATATACGGAAACGTATGCGCACCGCATTTGTCACCAACCAACAAGGAATCGCACTGGGTATAGTTACGGGCATTTTCTGCGCCTTTAAGTACCTTGACCAAACCACGATAGGTGTTTTGAGCTTTACCCGCAGAGATGCCCTTGGACACAATCGTGCTGCGGGTATTTTTACCGATATGAATCATCTTGGTGCCGGTATCGGCTTGCTGATAATTATTGGTCAGCGCCACTGAATAAAATTCACCAACGGCATTATCACCCGTCAAAATACAACTGGGGTATTTCCAGGTAATCGCCGAACCGGTTTCCACCTGTGTCCAGGACACCTTGGAATTATCACCACGACAATCGGCACGTTTGGTAACGAAGTTATAAATGCCGCCGAGGCCGTTTTTATCACCCGGATACCAGTTTTGCACAGTCGAATATTTGATAACGGCATCTTTCATCGCTATCAATTCAACTACCGCCGCATGTAGCTGATTTTCATCGCGCATAGGCGCGGTACAGCCTTCAAGATAGCTGACATGACTGCCTTCATCGGCAATAATCAGGGTTCTTTCAAATTGCCCGGTATTGGCGGCGTTAATTCTAAAATACGTTGATAACTCCATCGGACAACGCACGCCTTTGGGAATATAAACAAACGATCCATCGGTAAATACGGCGGCATTTAAAGCGGCAAAATAATTATCGGTATGCGGCACGACTGAACCCAGATACTGCTTGATCAACTCGGGATGCTCGCGCAACGCTTCAGAAATAGGGCAAAAAATAACCCCCGCATCTTTCAGCTTGCCTTTAAAAGTCGTTGCCACCGATACGCTATCAAAAACAGCATCAACCGCGACACCGGCCAAACGCTCTTGCTCATCCAATGGAATACCCAGCTTTTTATAAGCCTCCAGAATTTGCGGATCGATTTCATCGAGACTTTTAGGGCCGTCTTCCTTGCGCTTGGGCGCAGAGTAATAACTGATCGCTTGATAGTCTATCGGGGCAAAATTAACAAATGCCCACTCTGGAGATTTTAGGGTTTGCCAATGCCGGAAGGCCTTTAAGCGGTACTCAAGCATAAACTCAGGTTCATTCTTGACCTTCGACAGCTTATGAATGACTGCTTCATCCAATCCTGGCGGAAAGGTATCGGTGTCCAATTCAGTCACAAACCCCTGCTTGTATTCCTGATTGATCAGTGTGTTAATTTCTTGTGCGCTTGCTGACATAAAAAACTCTCTAAATCTAACGATATAAACTGGCGACGGGAATCAAGATTTCCTGTTTCCAGGCTGAATCCTGCGAAAGAACTGGCCTAATCATATCTGCCAACGTCACTGACTCTAAGGCATTATGAATGGCCTCATTAATTAAACTCCAGTTGCCGCGAATGTCACAACCGGCTGCCTGTTCGCAGCCCTGCCGGGAAATACTGCATTCGGTTAATGCAATCGGCCCTTCCAAAGCACTAATAACAGCTGCAACGGTAATTTTTTCGGGCGCTCTGGCTAACGTATAACCGCCCTTGGCACCGCGCGTAGAAATCAGCAACTTGGCGTTGACCAACAGCTTAAGAATCTTACTCACCGTGGGCAGGGCAATGCCGGTTACTGATGCTATTTCCATAGCGGCATGCAGTTGCGTATCATCTCTGGCCATAAAGCTTAAAATGACTGTTGCATAATCTGTTAATTTACTTAACCGTAACATATCTGCTCCAAATAATTGTGTACCATTATAGTACTATTTAATTTCGCAGTAAAGAGCTTGGTAATTATCAGCTAAATAAAGCCACTGCAATCGCACTGATTTTTGCTTATAAAACACCCACCCCCCAGACAGACTATTTTTTGTTTAAGGCTCTAAAGCTTGCCAATTACCAGCTTGACCGTATAATTGCAAGCGACTGCAAGTTACTGCAATAAACTTAAGCAGATTACTTAATCAACCACGAAGACACACCATTTTTACCTTGGTTTTTCTTCGTGAACTTCGTGTCTTCGTGGTGAATAACTCTCTTATTAATACGGATGGATGGTTTAGTCGTTCTCATTCCTTTGCTGCCCTTTATCGCGGCCGCACTGATCGGCATCGGTCAGTTATCAGGCGCACTTCGCGGCGAAACCAGTGAAGGCACAACGGCAATTATCGCTTCCTGGGCTCTCAGCATGTCCTGCCTGCTGGCCTTGGTATTGCTGGGCGCTGACTTGCTCAACAAAAACACGGGGCAATTGAATGTAGGGCAATGGCTAAGCAGTGATACTTTAAGCATTCCGGTAAATTTTATCACCACGGGGTTTAATGTCAGATTAGCCGCTTTGTTTTCTGTGCTGTTGGTTATTGTCATGCACTTTTCCATCAATTACATGCACAGGGAAACAGGCTTTCACCGCTTTTTCTTTATTTTGAGCCTGTTTGCTTCGGGTATGCTGTTACTGGTGTTATCGGGCAATGCTGTCGGTACTTTTTTCGGCTGGGAGATTGCCGGACTCTGTTCTTACTTGTTGATCGCCTACGCCTATCAGCGTCCGATTGCGACTATCAATGCCACGCGGTTTTTTATCACTAGCCGTATCGGTGATGCCGGCTTTATTCTGGGGATAACATTAAGCTATACGTGGGCAGACAGCATTAACTGGAATGATTTGAATGCCGTTTCGGCGCAACTCAGCCGGGGTGAAGCGACCGGAATTGCCTTGTGTTTTACTCTGGCGGCATTGGCAAAATCAGCGCAACTGCCTTTTACACCTTGGTTGGCAAGAGCCATGGAAGAGCCAACACCCTCAAGTGCCGTATTTTATGGCGCGATTATGATCCACGCCGGTGTTTATCTTGTCTGTGTGTTACAACCCGTTTTTGAACAAGCGACCTTTGCTATGGCGGTGCTTGCAGTAGTCGGTGGCATAACCGCCGTTTATAGCGTTATCGTTGGCTTAACCCAAACGGATGTGAAGAGTTCGCTGTTTTTTGCCACGTCAGGTCAACTGGGCCTGATGTTTCTGGCCTGTGGATTGGGCTTTTGGCAACTGGCCAGTTGGCACCTTTGTGCCCATGCGGTAGTCCGTTGCTATCAGTTCTTAACCGCACCTTCATTGAGGCACACTGTACAGGGCAATCCGGTAAAACCGCTTACGCCGTTCATCGCCCGACTACGCCGGGCTTATATTGCGTCATTACAGTATTTCTGGCTGGCTCCAATAACCGATTGGAGTTTAGTAAGGCCGCTTCAACGACTGGCTCACGATCTTGGCTATTTTGATGACCATATTCTTGATCCGATTATAGGAGCACCTGCCGCTACCATTCGTACCCTATTATCACGGACACAACGGGAAGAAAAAAAGCCGGAAACCCAAGCCCGAAAACTGGGACACGCCGTCAATAAATTCGAGCAGTTAATCTTAAGACCGCGTTATCTGGTACTCTTTGTATTAATAACCTTGTTGATTGTATTTTAAAATACCAATGACACCCACAGCAGGGCATCAATTAAGCCCGGAATGCTTATAAACAGACTATCAAAAACATTATCAATCGATTTGTTGTGGATTTACCTTTGATGGATATTACCGTTACGCCTTGGTCAGAATCTGCGGCCTTCCCGCTATTAAGTACATTGACGCTGGTTCCACTTGCGGCCATGGTCGCAATTCTGTATTCACGCTCGTCGACTATTGCCCTGCGTTTTGGCTTTGCCGGAACGCTGTTGACCGTGTTACTCAGCCTTTATCTGTTGGCTATTTTCGATTCAGCTAATCCCGGCATTCATCTGGCCGAACAGCTGCACGTTGGCTGGTTCAGTTACACTGTCGGTGTTGATGGCGCGAATATTTTATTTATTCCATTAACCGCTGTTTTAACCTTTCTGGCTCTGATTTATACCTTAATCACCCGACATGTCACGGACCGGTTGTTTATTGCCTGCCTGCTGGGTTATGAAGGCATACTAATCGGCGCTTTTGCGGCGCTTAACCTGATGCAATTTTGGCTATGGTGTATGCTGGAAATTATCCCGGTCATTCTATTGACCACTCATGCCGGAACCGGACAAAACCGACGCTGGGTCGCCACCCTGCTGCTGCAATATTGGGGCAGCGGTTTGCTAATGACTCTGGCCGGCTTTATGCTACTGGCTTTTGGCTTAATTGACTCAGATCATGCGCTAACGTTTGACTGGGTGACGATAAAACAGAACAACGCCTATCTACATGACGAAGTGTTGATTTTTGTACTCCTGTTCTTTGGTTTCGCCATTCGAATGCCGTTATTTCCGTTTCATGGCTGGCTGCCGCTACTTGCGGAACAAGGCACGGTGGCCAGTTGCGCCATTTTCATGGTGGGCTTAAAACTGGGCATTTATGCCGTCGTACGTTTTATTTTACCACTCGTTCCAGGCGTCGCTGAACAATGGGCAGGATTTGTCTTGACCTTAAGTCTGATCAGTATTTTTTATGGTGCATTACTGGCTCTGATGCAAATTAATAGCCGCCGGTTGCTGGCCTTTGCTGTCGTTAGTCATACGGGAATGTTGGTTATTGGACTTTTCTGTTTTAACGAATACGGTCTGGAAGGCAGTCTGTTATTATCTATTACTTATGGACTTGCCACAGCGGGCATGTTGTTCAGTGTGGGTTTGATTTATGAACGCACAGGCACTGCTTTTATCCCGCGTCTGGGCGGCCTGTTTGATACCCATTCTGCCATCGCCTTACTGTTTTTAATCTCCGCACTCAGCACGATGGTTATGCCAGGCTATGATGCCGCGCATTTGCTCATTGAAGGCGTTATTGAAGAAGACGGTTGGTTACTGGCGATTGTGATATTAACAGGCAACGTGTTGATGGCGGTTTTTCTGCTTCGGGCTTTTCAACAGATATTTATAGCAACCCCCAAGCGAGCGCATCAACCTTACCGCAGCAGCCATCATCCGCTTGGCAAAGAGCGCATTATCACCGGAGTAATTTGCTCATTACTGATTGTTACCGGCTTTTACACAACACCATGGCTGGATTATATAAAGCAGGAGGCGACCGATCTAAGCGAACTTTACCCCATGCACAGCAGCCAAAAGACCGATAAAATAAATCCGCGAATCAAGGACGAACAACATGAATGAAGCCGGTTTTCCGCTGCTAAGCCTTGTTATTTTGTTGCCTTTATTGGGAGCCATTGCAACCGGTGTTACCTGCAACATAAAACAAGCTAAAAAGATCGCCTTGGCTTTTGCCAGTCTCGAACTGATCCTGACACTCAGCGTATTGGCCTTGTTTAATACCGCTGAAAGCAACCTCTTTCAACTAGTCGAACAATACGCCTGGATACCCGGCCTGAATATTGAGTTTTTGATTGGTATCGATGGCATTTCGGTCTTATTTTTGCCGATGTCAGCGCTGTTAACGCTGATGGCGATTATGGCTTCCTGGAATTCGGTACAACACCGGCACCGATTTCATTTTGCCCTGTTATTGGCGTTGGAAAGCGTCACTCTCGGCGTATTTTTGGCACTGGATACGGTGCTGTTTTTTTTATTCTGGGAACTGACTTTGCCGCCCATCTTCTTTTTGATCGGCTTATGGGGCATAGGCCCGATGCGGCGCAGCGCAGCAATGAAATACACGCTGTTTATGCTGTTTGGCGGCATTCCGTTATTATTTGCCATTATCATACTGGCCGTTAACCATGCTGCAGCCATGAATGGTGCCATTCCTCAGAATCTGTCCTTCAGCTTGCCGGAACTCTTGGAAACACCATTACCGGATAACATGCAAGCGATTGTATTTTTTCTGCTCTTGGCAGGTTTTGCCGTTAAAGCGCCCTTAATACCTTTTCATACCTGGTTGCCCACGGTTACTATGGAAGGACCTACGCAAATAACCGCCCTTTTAGTTGGCCTAAAGCTCGGCGTTTACGGCATATTGCGCTTTACCCTGCCTTTAGCGCCTTCCGCTGCGGTTGAGTACAGTTGGGCCTTGGGGATTTTAGGGGCGATTACCCTTATTTATGGCGCATTGATTGCCTTGCAACAAACCAATTTACGCCGCTTACTGGCTTACGCCAGCATCAGTCACGTTGGCTTGGTGATAATCGGTATCGCCTCGTTAACGATGCAAGGCCTTCAAGGTGCTATTTTTCAACTCGTTAATTTTACCCTGATTGCCAGCTCCCTGATGCTGATTTCCGGTTTTATTCAACATCGACTCGGCAGTACCGAAGTCATACACTTGGGTGGCTTGGCTAAAGTAATGCCACGTTTAACCAGTTTTTATTTTCTGTTCGCACTGGCCAGTATCGGCGTACCCGGTACTAGCGGTTTTCCCGCTGAATTATTATTAATTATTGGTGCCTTAACCGCTCACCACAGTGTCGGTATTGCAGCACTGGCGGGCGCTGTGCTCAGTGCAGCTTATATGCTGTCGTTTACCCGTCGGGCATTTTTCGGCCCTGTCACTCAAGCCGCTGTTAATCAGATACAGGATTTACGTCCGCGTGAACTGGCTTTGTTGTGTGTACCCGCGTTGTTAATTATAGTACTTGGGTTCTTTCCTGACAGTGTGCTTAACATCAACAAGCTGGCTGCAGAAGCTTGGTTGTCCCGTTTGCTGGATCAACCCATGCTGGAAAATAACAGGCTTACCGAATTAGTGAAGCGCTAAAAGCAACCACTCATAACCAGTAGTTGATCAATCGGTTTTTATTCACCACGAAGACACGACGTTTTTATTTTGGTTTTTCTTCGGTAATTATTCAGTCCCCCTCTTTGAAAAAGAGGGGTTAGGGGAGATTTTATTAGATAAATCCCCCTCAATCCCCCTTTTTCAAAGGGGGAGGTGAACAACTACTTTCTTCGTGTCCTTCGTGTCTTCGTGGTGATAATCTTTTAAGGTTTTTTATCCAATCGTTGACCCAATCTTACAATACTCAGGAGTATGCAATGAACACAAGCCATGAAGCACGCCCGCCCTTTCCGCCATTTACCTATGAGACGGCAACCCAAAAGGTTCGACTGGCCGAAGATGGCTGGAACCATCAAGATCCGCAACGTGTCGCTTTGGCTTATACGGTCGATAGCCAGTGGCGAAACCGTGCCGAATTTCTGATAGGTCGCGAGCAAATCATCGAATTTCTTACCCGAAAATGGGCAAAAGAACTCGACTACCGCCTAATCAAAGAACTCTGGGCTTTTAACGGCAACCGAATCGCCGTCCGGTTTGCCTACGAGTGGCATAATAACAGCGACGAATGGTTTCGTTCTTACGGCAATGAAAACTGGGAATTTGATCAGTACGGTTTAATGCAGCGTCGCTACGCAAGCATTAACGATTTACCGATTAAAGAAGCTGACCGCAAATTCCTCTGGCCGCAAGGTCGCCGTCCTGACGATCACCCGGGTTTAAGCGACTTGGGGCTTTAGGCTACCTAAGTTGGGACAGTTTAAGGTTAAATCGTTCGCTGAGCGGAGTCGAAGCGGACAACTCGCTTCGACTCCGCTCAGCGAACGGTCTCTTTTGATGATTTATCATTAAGTTAAGCCTTTTTGTTTGTCCCGTTTTAAGTGAGTAGCCGGACTTTAAGCACTAAAAATAAAGCGTTTTTATGGTAAGTGCCGTCAAATTATTTTATGATGGCTTATCTTAACTTGCTTAAGGAATGTCTCATGGCTATTAAGGATTGGCCTGCGGAAGATAGACCCAGAGAAAAATTGTTACAACGGGGTTCAGATGCCTTAACCGATGCCGAGCTGTTGGCTATTTTTTTACGAACGGGCGTACCGGGTAAATCAGCGGTGGACTTAGCCCGGGACTTGCTGAATGACTTTGGTTCTTTAAAAGCCTTGCTGAATGCAAACCAAGAACACTTTTGCAAGGCACACGGCTTGGGGAGCGCCAAATATGCCCAACTTCAGGCTGTACTGGAAATGGCCAAACGCCATTTTAAAGAAGTGCTTGAACGCGGCAGTGCCTTAACCAGTCCGGAAATTACCCGCGCTTATCTCAGCGCCCAATTACGTGGTTACAGTTACGAAGTATTTGCCTGTTTATTTCTGGATAACCAGCACCGGGTTATCAAACTGGATGAATTATTCAGGGGAACCATCGATGGCGCCAGCGTTTATCCCAGAGAAGTCGTCAAACAAGCGCTGTATTATAATGCGGCGGCCGTCATTTTTGCCCATAATCACCCATCCGGCATTACCGAACCCAGCCAGGCCGATAAACAAATCACCGATAAACTTAAACAGGCGCTAACGTTGTTCGATATTCGCGTACTGGATCATTTTATTATTGGCGACGGCGATCCTTATTCTTTTGCCGAACATGGCTTGCTGTAAAATTCCATTGCAAAAGTCATCCGCTGACAGGCCGGAATAAGGCTTTTCGAGCGCAAGCGAGAATAAGCGTTTCCGGCACTCTGTACGATATGCCGGGATTGGGAATGCGCCTACAATGGAGGTCAGGCAGAGCCTGACCTCCACGAGTTGCACAGACTCCCGAACTCCGGCAGGCACTTGTGTATAACGACGAGCGCCAGGCTTGGGTGGCCTAATTCCTGCTTTGCTTATTATAGCTGCCACCAGAATCAAACATTAAAAACTTGAAGATTGAGTAAATGGGCAATTTTGGAACATTAATTAAAAAATCGGCTGTAGAAAGTCTGGTTCTGCGGTATTATCGCTCACTATTTACTTTATTACGGAAACTCACGATGACACAAGATGAATTAAAACAAAAAGTGGCTCAAGCCGCTTTGCATTATATTAAAGATGTCGGCATTATCGGCGTTGGTACAGGCTCTACGGTGAAACATTTCATCGATTTTTTGGGCGATTTTAGAGCGGATATTGAAGGCGCAGTCTCCAGCTCTGAAGTGAGCACCGCACACTTAAAAAAAGTCGGTATTCCGGTATTTGACTTAAACGCAGTCGGTACCTTGGATGTTTATATTGATGGGGCTGATGAAGTGAGCCCTCACAAGCATTTGATTAAAGGCGGCGGTGGCGCTTTAACCCGTGAAAAGATTATTGCCGCAGCCAGCAAGCAGTTTGTTTGTATTGTCGATGAGACTAAATGCGTTGATGTGTTGGGTGCATTTTCCCTGCCGGTTGAAGTGATTCCCATGGCGAGAAGTTATGTTGCCAGAGAACTGGTTAAATTAGGCGGTCAGCCGGTGTGGCGGGAGAACTATATCACCGATAACCACAACGTTATTCTTGATGTTCATAACCTGAGTATTATGGAACCGGTTAAGCTGGAACAAATCATCAATAACATTACCGGTGTTGTTACCAACGGTCTTTTTGCCATGCGCCCTGCCGATGTGGTGTTAATCGGCAAAGGTACAGAAGTTATTACGCAGTAATTTGTTTGCTGTCGATCAGAGGCTCTTTATGCCCTGAAGCACAAAACGTGAGTGACGGGGTTGTAAACCCCGTCACGCTTGGTGTGCCCACCACACGACTACCTCGGCAATTAATGAATTCCCTTTTGTGGCAGGCTCAAGTTGGTGGTTCCGTCTTGGGATACTTCTTCGTGATAAATTCCGGTTAATTTACGCTTAAATTCATTAGAGATCACCCTGGAATCCTGCTTGCTTGCTACCACGCGCGGCGTAATCAGGACAACCAGCTCTGTTTTTAAATTTTCCTTTTTAGTATTCCCGAACAATGCCCCTATTAACGGCAAGTCGTGTAAATAAGGAATCCCAGATTTGTTTTCAGTTACCGAGTTGTCAATTAAGCCGCCCAATACTATGGTTTCCCCGTCATGTACTGCCACATTACTTTCAATTTCTTTTTTATCAATAGTAGGCGATTGAATGCCTCCACTTGTTTTAGTATCCACTTTACTAACAATTTGCTTGAGCTTCATAATCACCATGCCGTTCGCATTCACTCTGGGCGTAACCTCCAGGGTAACGCCGGTATCTTTATATTGAA